>Ga0206682_10003474_pt1 | contig 13437 bp, 11 predicted proteins | sample M240m12015metaG_FD_155444 | JGI IMG/M metagenome (GOLD analysis project Ga0206682, IMG submission 155444) | Ammonia-oxidizing marine archaeal communities from Monterey Bay, California, United States - M2 40m 12015 | ecosystem: Environmental > Aquatic > Marine > Intertidal zone | place: USA... | reverse complement strand
GGTACACTAGACGGAACCATAAATTTAGATAACAATACTTTCTCACGTTCAGACGAAATAACATTTGTAAATATGGACACTAACTTAAGTTCTGTTAACTGGGTTACGAGTACAACTAACAGTAGTGTCCTTCAAGTTGATGGAAGTGGAGGTAGTTCTACTACACCTGAAACATATTCTTTAGGAATTTATGACCTTTCTATTGGAAACGAAAACCAAACTGTATTTTGTGGAAATATAGGTCCCCAGTACAGATCATTCGGAGATTATACTACAATAACCAATCAACTCAATGATGCCTTTTTAACTGAAATAATACCATGTAACCCTGTTTTTTCTCAAATACTTCCCCTAAATCCAGTAATTTGTGGTGCAGGAAATTCAGCAACACTAAATGCCAATGTAAGTTCTGGAATTTCTTATACCTGGGTTAGTAATGGTATTTCTACATCAAGCAGCAATACAGCAATATATACGACAACTAATGTTGGAGATTTTTCTTTGATTACCGATAGCCTGGGGTGTAAAGATACTAGTAATATAGTAAATGTAAACATTGCACCATTACCGAATGTAACTGTTCCTCAAAGTACGTTTACCGCTTGCTTTTCTGGTGGACCAACAGTTGTTCAAGCTGGAAATCCAACTGGTGGAGTTTGGTCAGGACTCGGAATGGTAAATGATTCTGTATTTGACCCAACCATTTTGGGCCCTGGACCAAGTTTAATAAACTATACCTATACCAACGCCCAAGGCTGCAGTGATGATGCAATAAGAATTGCTAATACAGTACAAACACCTCCTCTTATACTTTCTAACAATCTTCCTAGCTTTTGTGAAGGTGACGGGCCTTATTCCTTGGGTGCAACAGTAAATCCAAGTGGTGGTAATTACTCTGGACCAGGAGTTTCTGGAACTACTTTTAACCCCGTTAATGCAGGAGTTGGGACTCACCTTATAAGATACAAATACTCTGTTGCCCAAAACTGCGAAGACAGTGTAGACTTTTATTTAGTTGTTAATGCATCTCCAACTATTAATTATCCAGATTACGATTCTCTTTGTGACAATATATCTTCTACTCCTCTATTCTCGGCTAGTCCTTTTGGAGGAACTTATTCTGGCCCATTTGTAATTGGTAATAATTTTTATCCTTTTTTCTCTGGTGCTGGATCTTTTCCAATAACTTATACTGTTACCGAAAATGGTTGTACTTCTTCCTCTACAAAAAATATTCATATTGATGCTAATATCAATGTACAACTTAATAGTATTTCTGATTTTTGTATTAACGACGCTGAATCAGTTTTAGATTTTGGTTTTCCAACTGGGGGAAATTATAAAATAGATGGTATCTCAAAAATTTCTCTAAAGCCAGCGGAGTTGGGAATCGGTACACATACCATTGAATATGAACTTATCAATAGTTGTGGAACTTCTATTGATACTAAAACATTCGAAATTTTTGGTTTACCTAACGTATCAGCAGGTACAGATGCAGCAGTTTGTATTGGAGAGTCTGTAATATTAAGTGGTACAGGTGCTTCGACCTATACTTGGGATAATAGTGTTTCTAATTCAGCTGCTTTTATCCCCACTTCTACCCTTATTTATAGTGTAATTGGTACAGATATTAACGGATGTACTAATACAGATTCTTTGCAAGTAACAGTAAACGACTTACCCAATGTAAATACAGGAAACGACACTTCCATTTGTGATGGTCAATCCATAGCTTTAAATGCAAGCGGAGCGCAGTTCTATAATTGGGACAATAACATTACTAATGCCACTGCCTTTACTCCTACCTCTACCACATCATATACTGTTACAGGAACTGATATCAATGGCTGTATTAATACAGCCCAAGTAAACGTTACTGTTAATTCTTTGCCAAGTGTTGATGCCGGGCAAGATTTGACTATTTGTGATAGAGACTCAGTTATTTTAAATGCTACTGGTGCGTTTATTTACTCTTGGGACAATAGTGTCACTAATGCCATTTCTTTTTTACCAACTGTAAGCAAAACTTACACAGTAATTGGAACAGATGTAAATGGATGTAATAGTACTGATAATATTTTAGTTACTATTAACACTTTGCCAAATGTGGATGCAGGTACAGATGCAGCAGTTTGTATTGGAGAATCTGTAACACTAAATGGAATAGGTGCCTCAACTTACATTTGGGATAACAATGTAACTAATGCTGCTGCTTTTAGCCCCACTTCTACCCTTACTTACAGAGTAATTGGTGCAGATATAAATGGATGTATTAATACAGATTCTATAAAAGTAACTGTAAATGATTTGCCAAATTTAGATGCAGGAAACGACACTTCCATTTGTGATGGTGAATCATTAGCTTTAACTGCAAGTGGAGCTCTAACATATAACTGGGACAACAACATTACTAATGCTACTGCCTTTACTCCAATCTCTACCACATTATATACCGTAACTGGAACAGACAATAACAGCTGTATTAATACAGATCAAGTAACTATTACAATAAACAATAATCCATTGGTTAGTTTATCCTCTTTCACACCTATATGTAATGCAAATAGTAGTACTGTTCCATTAACAGGTGGATTTCCAACAGGTGGTAATTATAATGGGTTGGGCGTATCCAATAACAATTTCTCACCTTCTATTTCCGGAGCAGGTTTTCATAATATAACCTACACCTTCAGTGATTCTAACGGATGTAGTAGTTCAGACAACAAAATTTTAGTGGTAGATACCAACAACGTGAATATTTCACTTGCCTCTTTTGGAAATTTGTGTGAAGATGCAGATAGTTTAGTTCTAAGTGGTGGTACTCCATCTGGTGGATTTTACAGCGGAAATAGTGTTAATAACGGTGTGTTTTATCCAGATAGCTCTGGTAGTGGATCTTTTTCTATTACCTATTCCTATTTAGAAGCTAATACTTGTATAGCAAGTACCAACTCTACAATTACTGTTTCTTCATTGCCCATCGTAACTCAAGATTCTTTGAGTCCAATTTGTTTAAATAATAGTCCTTTTGTTTTAAATGGAAGAAGCCCAGCTGGCGGCTTTTACTCTGGAAATGGGATTAGTAATGGTATATTTAATCCTCAAATTACTGGTATTGGTAATTTCAATATTAATTACATATTTACAGATAGTTTAGGTTGTACTAACAACTCAGAAACCTATCTTACTGTAAAGCCTTTACCCACTACATCTTTAAGCTCCTTTAATGATCTTTGTATAGATACCGACAGCTTAGTTGTAACTAGTGGTCTCCCGGTGGGCGGATCTTACAGTGGAAATGGTGTAAATAACGGAATATTCTATCCAGACAGCGCTGGAACAGGAAATCATACTATTACTTACACTGGAGAATTAAATGGATGTTTTGTCTCAGATTCACAAACCATTACAGTAAACCCACTTCCAACATTAAGTTTTGGTTCAATTCCTGAACTTTGTGTTAACGATAGTCTTGTTTTGAATTTCATGAGTCCATTAGGAGGAATTTTCTCTGGAAACAGTATTAGTAATGGTATTTTTTATTCTAATAATTCCAACCTAGGGATAAATAATATTAATTATACTTATACAGATATAAACTCATGCACAAATAACCAAAACATATCATTAATAGTCAATGATTTAACAAATATAAATTCAAGTAATAGTTTAAAAAATAAGTTTTGCTTAAACGACTCTATTTCAGTCTTAAATAATTACCTTCCAATTGGTGGCACTTACTTTGGAAATGGAATTTCCAACAATCTATTTGACCCCTCTTTAGCAGGTGTTGGACAACAATTGGTAAACTATGAATTTATTGATAGTAATGGTTGTCTGAGTAACTTAATAGATACTTTAAATGTAAATGCCCTGCCAATTGTAAATTTAACATCCATTGAATTATGTGAAAATAGCCCAATCGTTGCTCTAAACAATGGACTACCAACTGGTGGCACTTACTCTGGTATTGGTATTTCTAATGGTTTTTTTGACCCAATTAATATTAACCCCGGAAATAGCACCTTAACCTACTTAGTTACTGACAGTAACAACTGCTCTAATTTCGATACTTCATTTATTAAAATCAATCCAAACCCAATTGTATCACTGAACCTAATGGAAAACCTTTGTAGAAACGAGGGCTTGATAACTTTAAATGGTGGTCATCCATCTGGAGGGAATTATTCTGGCTCTGGAGTTTCGGGAAATATTATAAACACTACAGCTTTGAACACTGGTATGAACTATGTTACCTACTCCTACACAGATACCAACAGTTGTTCTAGCTCATCTGTAGACAGCTTAAATATCCTACAAGAGCCTACAATAAGCATTTCTGGAGACAGTATTTTATGTTTTGGAGATACTAGTGTCGTATCCGCTATTGGTGGCTTAAACTATCTTTGGAGCAATGGAGATACTTCTAATACCACAACTTCTCTGGCTTTTAACAGCTTTTTCTTAAGTGCTACAGTAATAGATAGTAACGGTTGTCAGAACATAGACTCTATTTTTATTACAGTTAATGACTTACCACAAGTAACCATTAACGCTCCAGATACTCTTTGCAGTGATAGTTTGACAACTATAAACGTAATAAGTTCTGCAAATCAGTTCTTATGGAATAATAACAATACCAATGCATTTATTGAAATTGGACCATTTAATAATGGAGATAATCCTAGTTATTTTGTGACAGCTATAGATTCCAATGGTTGCTATAACAGTGATTCTACAGTTATTATTATTGAAAATTGTGATGTATCAGAAGTTCATGATTTAAATAATATGGAAGTAAATGTTTATCCAAATCCAAATAATGGATTTTTCACTATTGAACTAAACAACCACTTAAACGAAGAAATTGATATAACTTTTATCTCATCTCTTGGACAAATTGTAAATCAACAAAAGTTTAATAGCAACATAATAAATTTCAATGCACCTTACCTATCCAGTGGTATTTACTCATTGATTATTAAATCCAAAAACCAATATCTAATAAAGAAAGTTACAATTCAATAGTTTTAAATCATAGTAAAATGAAAAACAGTTTTGCAATAATTACTTTCTTACTAATATCACAAGCAGTTTTAGGACAAAAATCTTATAACTATATAAAGAACGCTGATGAAGTCAAAGGCAAACGTATTGTTTATACAGAAATAGATATTGACGCTTCTAGTGAATTAGTAAGAAATAAATTTCTAGAATTTTCCAATTGGTCTAAATGGTGTAAAGTAATTCCAGAGATTAAAGTTATAAGTGGTGATATCGAGAATCTTGAAACTAAACCAAAATTAGATTTAACACTAGATTTTGGCAGAAAGAAAGATCCTCAAAAAGCTCCTATGAATCCAATTGTTACAGTAAACAGTAGAGATGTATTCGTTTGGGGAATCTACAATGGTTTTATGATTAAAGCGGAACATGTATTTGTTTTTGAACCTATAAATGATTCAAAAGGAACACATCTAATCCATTATGAAAGGATGTCAGGAATATTAAGCCCTTTTCTTATTACAAAAAAGGTAAAAGCAAATATGACTAAACGTTACAATATTATGAATCAAGATTTGAAAAATATTTGTATGAAAATAAATTAGAACCACAAAAACAAGTTAGGAATTCAAGAACCAATAATTTACAATACAAAATATATAAATGGCTATTGTAATAAAAAATCGTTTAATTTGTGGAAATTTAAAATGAAATAAAATGAAAAAAATATTAACCATAGTTCTTTTGGCATCTTTTTTTATTGCTTGTAATAAAGAAGGATGTACTGACCCAACAGCTACTAACTATAATGCAGATGCATCAACTGATGATGGAACTTGCACAATAGAAGGCTGTACAGATCCTAATGCAGTAAATTATGATTCTAATGCTAATGTTAGTACTGACTGTATATATGACCAAGTAGGTTCTTGGACAACGACAAAACAAGATTATGAAATTTCGACTTTGGCAATATATTTAGGAGATACGATTTTAGATACTAATTACACTGAAGTTACACCATCTGATTCTCTAGATCCTATAGGACTTGATTTTAAGGCGGATGGAATGGTTATTGAATATTATATGGATGGAGAAATTGACTCTACATCAGTAACTTGGACTATGTCTAATAATTCTATTAATTTGATTGAAAATGATAGCGGCAGTTCAGATACAACAACACTAAATATTGAATCTGTAACTAGTAATTTCATGAGACTAACAGCAAATGAATCAGAAGTAGATAATTCCGACCCTGATTATTTTATCAGTTATACTTTTAATATTATCTGGGAATTTTCTCGAAACTAGATTAAGCACAAATATTTAATTAAATAGCTCTTGATTCAAGGGCTATTGTCATATTTATAAATATTTACTGTGGTAGATCACGACATTTTAATGATTAATTATATTATATCGAAGATAATTCATAATAATCACCATGTTAGGAGTATCTAAAAATATAAGTAAACCTGAAAGATGTGCTAGGGCAATTGTTTCACTTTTTCTAATACCTTCTGCATTTATATATGGTTATGAATTATTTCCTCTTTTACAAAGTTTTGTTGGACTTGCCCTTATTTACAATGCACTTTCAGGAATTTGCTGGATATCACGTCTCTTTGGAGTAAAGACCTGTGAGCGTTAACTATCTTTTATTCTTGAAAATTCTTTTTTTTATGAATGTTTTGATTGTTCTAACTACATTATCTTAACTTTTCTATTACTTTATCCTAGTAATTCTTTTAAATATATATAAACATGTCGTTTGACAACTTAGGTCTAAATAAATCCTTGATAGAAATTCTTGAAAAAGAGAATTTTAAAGCACCCTACCCAATTCAAGAAAAAGCAATTCCTGAAATTATTAAAGGAAAAGATGTACTAGGAATTGCCCAAACAGGTTCTGGTAAAACTGCAAGCTACGTTCTGCCTATTGTTTCATCAACAGCAATAACAAAAGGTCCTAAAACTAGAAAAATAGATGTTTTAGTTCTCGTACCTACAAGAGAATTGGCACAACAAGTAAAAGAGGTATTTACAGTTTTTAAAAAAGGTTCTTTATCCCCAATTAAGACCATAGCCGTTTACGGAGGTGTTTCTATAAATCCACAAATGAAATCACTTTATGGAGTATCTATTCTAGTTGCCACGCCTGGAAGACTTCTTGATTTAGCAGATTCCAATGCTGTTCATTTTAACAATGTTCGAACGCTTGTATTGGATGAGGCGGACAAACTACTTAACTTAGGGTTTAAAGATGAAATGAATCGTATATTTTCACTATTACCAGCCAAAAGACAAAACTTATTGTTTTCTGCAACTCTAAACGAAAAAGTAGAGGAAATAAACCAAATTTTACTAAAAAATCCCGCCGTTGTAAACACAACAACTAAAGAAAATAATCTTGATAAAATTACGCAGCTATCCTACTCTATTTCAAAAGAAAAAAAAGGACCTTTTTTGAGATACTTAATCAAAAATGGAAATCTGAAACAAGTATTAGTTTTTACCGCTTCCACCTATCAAGCAGACAATGTAGCTAATAAACTTAGAAAAAACGGCATAGTAGCAAGAGCCATACATAGAAAAAATAGCCAGCAAAGTAGAAAAAATGCACTCCAAGATTTTAAAGACGGAAAACTAAGAGTTCTAGTCGCAACAGACCTTCTCGCAAGAGGAATTGATATTGAGAACTTACCATATGTAATCAACTACGAATTACCTAGATCACCTAAAGATTATATTCATAGAATAGGAAGAACTGGAAGAGCAGAATCTAAAGGAAATGCTATTACTTTGGTAAGCCCTGAAGACGAACATCATTTTAAAATAATTCAAAAGAAAATGAAAAAATCGGTGGAGAGATTGGATGGAAATGACAAAGTAAAATAAGTTCTAAAGCTTCCACGTTCCTCCATAAATATAATTGGCATTATTTTTCTTGTTATCCTCAGTACATGATTTACATAGAAAATACCAATTCTTAGAAGTGTTTAATCTGACTCTAAACATGGTATCACTACTCTTTTTACAAGAATGGCAGAATTTCTCTCTCACCTAGTTTACATTGAGAAGAGTAACTTCAAAAAACAATACTGAATTTGCTGGAATACTTCCAACTGCTTGATTACCATATCCCAAAGAAGATGGAATAAGTAAAATACCAGATCCTCCTTCACTATAGAGTGGAATGCCTTCTTGCCATCCTTGGATAACATTACTCAAAGGGAATGTAGCCCCACTTGTGCCAGACTGATCGAAAATTGTACCATCTGTTAATGTTCCTTTATAAGCAACCGTTACAATGGAATTAATATCTGGAACATCTCCGTTACCAGTATTATTTACTACATAATACAAGCCACTTCCTGTTGGTTCTGCATTTAAGTTGTTGTCGGATATGTACTGAAGAATTATCTCTTCATCTAACTGGACATAATCCACATTTTTATTACAAGTATTGAAAATAAATAAGGAGGAAAATAACGATAAAAAAAATAATCTTTTCATATATTTTGTAAATGAAATTCAATTTAAGAAAAAGTTTGGCAAAGGATATTAAAAATTTAGATTACAGAGCTAAATACTATTAATTATTTACTTTTTAAAGATTTTTTAACTGCATTCAAAGCAGGATTTGGCTCTAGACTTTGATCGTAGATGCTTAAAATATTTTTATTGAGTTTGCTTGGTCCTTTTCTATCTTTTATTCCCCAAAAATTTAATGCTACTACACCATTGTTCTTTTTTGAAATCATTTTATCCATTATTTTTTTGTAAAGTTCTGCTTGAACAGTTTGAATAGAGTCTAAGTTTGGAGTTTCTTCTTTTACCCAAAGATTAAGTTCTGTAATATGAAATTCTAAATTATTTTTATGTGCCCAATCTATTAAAAAATCTAGGTATTGAAGATCTTCGCTCGAAAGACTATTGGTTCTTAGATGGGCTTGCCAACCAATGGCATCTACTCTAAGTCCTTTAGATTTTAAATACGTAATGGTTTCCATTATTTTTTCCCACATTACTTTTTCCATTCCTCCGTTATGGTTGTAAACTAATTTAATATTTGTTGCGTGTTTATTGGCTATTTCAAAGGCCTTAACAATATATTTGGGAAAGCCATCTTCATTTATACCAATTTGTGTCCAAGGGTTTTCCCACTTATCAACGCCTGGTTTTTCTGCAAACCAACTACCATTTCTAAGAACTGTTTCATTTACTACATCCATCCATCTAACAGATTTTTCTAAATTAACTTTCTTACAAAGCTCAATTAGGAATTCTTCTAAAATAAGAGAGAGTTCTTTTTTGGTTCTGCTGTCGTCTTTTACCCATTTTGAAGCTTGAGGACTAATGGGTCCATGAACTCTTAGCATTAAATTATTTTTATTGGCAAAATTCATAAAGCTGTCATATCTCTCCCATCTCCAAACATCTGGTTTTGGATGTATAACCGTTTGCTTAAATGAATTGGCTGGTGTTAAATAATTAAATTCTTTAAGAAATATATTTTCAACTTCAGTATTTAGTTGAAACTTGTTTAAAGTTCCTCCAACAAAGAAAGAATCTTTGCAATAGTTATATTCTTCTAAGATATTTTTGACATTATTGATTTGGGAATGAAAATTGATCAAAAAAAGCAAAGTGAATAATAAAAAAAATGTGTTTTTCATCTTTACAGTTAAATTTCTTTCTTAAATAAAAAGAATACTTTTAAATAAATAGTTTATTTCCGTAAATATTTCTTTTAACTACAGATTATAAACTCCTTTTTAACACAAATATTAAACTACTAAACAATTTTAAATTTATATAATATGATTTTAAATTTGTGATTTAACAAAATAAACCACAAAAAACAGAATTACAAGTTCCATTTACAAAGTAATAAGCAACAATAGAAAGTAATATAACAGTTGCTACGGTATAGATAATCCAATTTTTCATATAACTAATATAAAAAAAAATGACTAATTAATTACTAATCTCTTTCTAGCCCAATAGAAGAAAATATAATTAGTTAGACTATTTCTTTTTAAGTTCTTCTACTTCTTCTTCTAGAAATTTTATAGTTTTTTTCATTTCTAAAACCATTACTAATGCACTAACTCCAAATACAAATCCTAAAATACCAAAACTTTCCATAAACCAAATATAAAAAACCAACAGATAAATAACTTTATTTAACCTTCTTAGTTTGAAACTTAACCCATTCGAAGAATTTTTTTAGTTCCGGATGATTTTGAAGCTTTTCCTTGTTATTATAATCTAAAGCAAGTAATTTATGTGGAATTAGTCTGTGAATCATCTTATGACAATCTATACAGATTTTTATTCCGTAGGAATTAATATTTAGAAAAGAGTATTTTTCTCGGATGTGTTTTATTTTATGATTTTTCTTAGGAATTAGATGATGAAAAGTCAGTTCTTGTTCTCTATCACATAATTCACAATTTTTCATTACTTATACTTGGATTAAGAAATTGGTTTTATTAGCTCTGGACTATTATTTCCTGCGTAACTCACTTCCCTACTTACTTCATATGTGTTGATGTCAATATTGACCTGATTGAGATTCCAGTTTCTAAAGACTGGATCATTACTTAATAGTGGCATTCTATTGTGAATATGTGATATGCTATCAATTGCTTCTGTGGTCAATAAAATAACTACGTTCTCTCTCATAATAGACTTCACATAAATTGTATTCTGTTTACTATGGAAATAGTAAGGTTTCTTGCCCTCATCAGTCTTAAGCCATTCATACCACCCATTAATTGGGACATAACACTTTCTAAAACCTTTAAAGGTTGACTTAGTTCTCACTGTTTCTCTCTTCGCATTAATAATTTGTCCTTGCTTCATCCAAGTAGGTGTAAAACCCCAACTGAGCTTTAAGCATTTCAAATCCTCGTTAAGAACAGCTATTGCAGAGGAAGGAGCTATATTAAAGTTTGGACTGACTCCTACTTTTTTAATTCCTTTTACTTTGCTATGGTTTGAAAAGTTGAATCTTCCACACATAAAACAAAAGTATAAACAAATTACTCATTCTATTTTTGACAACTTCCCAACAATAATACTGGAAACATCAATAAGAATAAGATTTTCTTCATTTCATAAGTTTTAAACCATTAAAGTAAGAAAAAGTTGACTTAGTTAAGAAAGCAAAGGGAGGTTAAGGATTAATTGGGCAAAGAGTTCTATCAAAAACCACCAAAACTCATTTCTAATGACCCAATAACAATACCATAAAGGATTACAATCCCTAACAATATTGAAGAAATAATTATTATGATTTTTGTTTTTTTAGATAATTTTTTCTTTTCTTCAGTTTTGTCTGCTTTGGATTTTTTTTTCTTTAATAGGACAATATTTCCCTTTGCTTTATAGTCATTATTATCTGTTTTTTTATTTACAAAATCAAATTCTGAGAGAATAACCTGATTGAAATCTTTTTTTGTATTAGCTATATTTATCTTATTATTATTTATTGCAAGAGTTGAAAATTTATTGAGGGGTTCTTTAATTAGTTTATCACAAGATGCCAACAGGGGTTCATTAGCAACATTTATTTTATCGTAAGATTTGAAATCTTTATAAACATTCACATAATTCTCAACTATATCTTCTTTAATTTGACTTTTAACATAGTTAATTTCCCAAACACTTTTTAAATTGTTTGTGGATATAGTCTTTTCTAAGCTACAGTTTGTAAGAAATAAAACTGTCAGAGTACATAAAATAATTTTATTCATATTATAAACATAAAGATTTCTATTTTTTGTTGAAATATTATTTATTGTAAAAAAGTACTTTAAATATTAACTTTTATTAACTAACTACATATGTAATATAAACACAAAAAAGGATAAATTTTAAACCATTAAAGTAAGAAAAAGTTAAGAAAGCAAATGGAGATTACTGCTTAATAACTTTTACTTCTTCTACTCTATCTCCATAAGCTACTTTTAGAAGGTATATTCCTCTTGCATAATCTCTTAAGCTAATGGTAGTTTCATTGGTGGTTTGCAGTTTATTTCCAAGTAAATCATAAACCTCAGTTAGTATATTTTCAGAAAAGTTATCTATACTAATTGTAATGTTTTCTTTTGTAGGATTCGGGTAATAAACTATTTCGGTAGATAATTTTGTTGAAAGATTTGAGGGGTTTTGACCTTGACAATATCCTAATGAGTCAACTTGTGATCGATAATTAATGTTTTTGTTGTAAAAAGAAGAGTTAAAAATACTATCGCCAAGCAATAAATACCCATTATCATCTAAGTTAAATACTTTCTTAATTGTTCTATCTAAACTATCCTCTTCATAAATTCTTGTCCAAAGGGAATCACCATTGAAATTAGTTTTTAATAAATAGGGGCTTTTATTATTTAAAACAGTTTCTATGTAGCCTCCAAAAACATATCCATTTACTGTTAATTCAATACAATTAAGTTTTTTGGTAAAGATTTTCTTTGTCCAAATCGTGTCGCCAAATGAATCAGCTTTCATTATTCTTGTCTCTAAATTATTTAAACTATCACTAAATTCTGCACCTATTATGATATTATCATTATTATCAATTTGAATTGAATTAAACTCAAAATTTTCATAATTTTTAGCCCAAATGCTATCACCTAGGTTACTATACTTATACAACAAAGAGTAATTATTATTTGTTGTTGAAAAAGTTTCTACATATCCACTTAAAATTAAATCACCATTACTTGTTTCTAAAATTGTTCTTATTTTTCTTCCAAATGAACTAGAATTTGGAATTGCAATATTTTTGGTCCAAAGTACATTTCCGAGAGGATCTGTTTTAACTAAAATTGAGCTAACAGTTCCGTGAAAGCCAAATATTCCAATAAAGGCAAAGCCACTGTCGGCTGTTTGAATGATTTCAAAAACATTAATACCTCCTCCAAATGGACCAAAAAATATTTGAAATTCATTAGTCCATAAGGTATCACCCAAGCTATTCATTTTATATAAATAATTACCTGAATTATTTACCGCCCCAATAAAACCTCCGTCAAGAGTTGATTGAATTTTAGTAAGTGACCTACCTGTGGTATCAAAATAATCTTGGTGCCAAATAGTATCAAAATTAGAATCAACTTTAGTGGTTTTAAAATCACCGGAACAAAAAACAAAATTACCATCGTTTGTTTCTACAATATCTTTAACAGTGTTAGCAAATGGATAAGTACAGGTTTGACCAAAAAAGGATATAGGAAATAGCAATAAGAACAATAATTTCTTCATTTTGTAAGTTTTAATCTGTTAATTTAAGAAAAAATTGACTTAGTTGTTGGAGGTTTGAAACAAAAAAAATGCTCAATATTTATATTGAGCACTTGTGACCTCGACAGGATTCAAACCTGTAACCGCCTGAGCCGTAATCAGGTAATTGAG
>Ga0206682_10003472_pt1 | contig 13442 bp, 13 predicted proteins | sample M240m12015metaG_FD_155444 | JGI IMG/M metagenome (GOLD analysis project Ga0206682, IMG submission 155444) | Ammonia-oxidizing marine archaeal communities from Monterey Bay, California, United States - M2 40m 12015 | ecosystem: Environmental > Aquatic > Marine > Intertidal zone | place: USA... | reverse complement strand
CAGTTGGATTTGAAGCTATATCAAATGTTGTTGCAGAAAGAGTCAAAAATGGAAAGTTTACATCTATTAATGATTTTTTAAAAAGAATTAATCCAAAAGACATGAATAAATTACAATTAGAGGGTTTGGTTAAAGCAGGTGCTTTTGACAATCTAAATTCAAATAGACTATCGCTTTTCGATTCTATACCAAACTTAATTTTAAAAACTAAAAATATTTTTGATAATAAATTAGCTAACCAAATTGATCTTTTTTCTGAAGATGAAACTTTAGAAAATGAAATTGTAAATGATATTGAAGATTGGAATTTTGAAGAACGCTTATCTAAAGAATTTGAAGCGGTAGGTTTTTTTATTTCAAATCACCCGTTAAATCAATTTACTGAAATTTTTGATGATTATAAAATTCAAGATTACTCAATGTTCAATTTAGATGATGAAACTAAAGATTCAAATATTGCTGCTACATTGTTAAAGATTAGTGAAAGAAAAACAGCAAAAGGTAATTCTTACGCTGTATTAAAATTAACTGATTTAACAAGCGTTTTTGAGCTTTTTATATTTTCAGATATTTTAGAATTAAATCGCGAAATTCTAGTAGAGGGTAATTCTCTAATTTTAACATTAGCTAAAAGCATCACTAATGATGAGAATAGATTTAAGCGTGTAAATGTTCAAAAAATTGGATCTTTAAAGGATTTATTCAATAGTTCAATTAATGAAGTTTTTTTCGAAGTTAAGTCAGTTGAAGAAGTAAATGAGATTTCAAAAATATTAGATAAAGACGGAAAAACATCAATTAACATAAATTTAATAAACGATAATAAAACTTTGACTTTTAAACTCAAAAATAATCGAAATTTGGATAGAAAATCGCTCAACCTTCTTAGAAAAAGAGAGATTTCAAGCACTATAATATAAATAAACACTTGTTTAATTACTAAAATCTTAGTAAATAACCCATAAATTAAATTAACACGCACACAGTTGTTGGTTTTATACCTCCGGTCCTTTATTGGAAATTACTGTGGTGGCTTAACCGGGAATAAATATGAAAATACCTAACATAACAATACAACAATTACTAGAAGCAGGTGTTCATCTTGGACATAAAACTTTAAGATGGAATCCAAAAATGAAAAAGTACATTTTTGGCAAAAGAGACTCAATTCACATAATGGATTTAACACAAACTTTAGAGCTTACTAAAGTTGCTTTAGAGAAAATTTATTCAACAATAGCAAATAACGGTAAGATTTTATTTGTTTCTACTAAAAAGCAAGCATCAGAGGCTATTGCTGAAGTTGCAAAAGAAACAGATCAATACTTTGTAAATTATAGATGGCTTGGAGGTATGCTTACAAATTGGGGAACAATATCAGGGTCAATAAAAAAAATGAAAAAATATGAAGCTGATCTAGTTGCTGAAAATAGAGGTTTTACAAAAAAAGAACTTCTTAAAATGAGTGTTAAAAAAGATAAACTTGAAAGATCATTAGGTGGAATAGCTGAAATGAAAAAAACCCCTGATTTGGTTTTTATAATTGATACTAATTATGAGTCGTTAGCAATCGCAGAGTCTGTAAAATTAGGAATACCTATAATTGCAATTCTTGATAGTAATTCTAACCCAGATAATATTGATTATCCAATACCTGGTAATGATGATGCTCGTAGATCAATAGATCTTTATTGTAATTTAATTAAAGAAACTATTAATAATGCTAAGAATTCAATCCCAATACCTGAACCTAAAAAAGATGTTGCTAATGACAAGAAAGAAAAAAATCAAGGAAAAACTGTTCAAGAAATTGATAGAGAAAAATTAGAACAAAAATTTTCTAAGGATAAAAAGGAGACTTTAAATTAGTATGAGTGATATTGAAAATGTTAAGAAATTAAGAGAAGCAACTGGTGCTGGATTTAAAGATTGTAATCTTGCAATAAAAGAGTCTGGTGGAGATATCGATAAAGCAATTGAAATACTTCGTGTAAAGGGTATTTCAAAAGCTTCAAAGAAAATGTCTAGAGATGCTAAAGAAGGAGTAGTTGCAATAAGTGGCAATGAGTCTAAAACCTCAGTCATTGAAGTAAATTGTGAAACCGACTTTGTCGCAAAGAATGAAGATTTCACAGATTTTGTTAAAGAACTTAGTGAATTAAATAATGAGATAAACTCTAATTTAGATGAGCTAAAAAGTTCTAAAATGAAAAATGGAGAAACGGTTGATGATAATGTTGTTGCTTTAATTGCAAAAATTGGTGAAAAAATTACAATTGGAAAAGCAAAAACAATAAATAATTCCGGCACAATTAATAATCATTATCTTCATACTGTTATAAAAGATAACATTTCAAAATTGGCGGTCATTGTTTCGTTAGAGACTAAAGATAATTCTGACACAGTCAAAACTTTCGGTAAACAGCTATCTATGCATATAGCTGCTTCTAATCCTTTAGCCTTGTCATCAGATTTAATTGAACAATCCGTAATTGATAAGGAGCAAGAACTGGTAACTGAAGAATTAAAGAACTCTGGAAAACCAGATGATATTGCAAAAAAAATTAGCTTAGGTAAGATGAATAAGTTTAGAGAAGAGAATGCTCTTTTATCACAAGCTTGGGTCATGGAACCTAAGAAAAAAGTTCAAGATGTAGTTAAAGAGCTTTCAATAACTGATTTAAAAATAAAAGAGTTTTATAGAATAAAGATTGGAGAATAAATGTTTGATGAAAAATCATACAGCCTCAAAATGGATAAAGCCATAGAGGTTTTCTCTAAAGAGCTTAGCTCATTACGAACTGGTAGAGCTAATGCAGCAATGCTTGATTTAGTCAAAGTTGATGTTTATGGTCAACAAATGCCGATCAATCAAGTTGGTAGTATAACAACACCTGAACCAAGAATGATTAATATACAAGTTTGGGATTCAGACAATGTTCCATTAGTTGATGCTGCAATTCAAAAATCTGATTTAGGTTTAAATCCACAAATTGATGGACAGCTAATAAGGTTACCAGTTCCAGAGCTAAATGAGGAAAGAAGAACAGAATTAAAAAAACTTATAAAATCTATTGGTGAAAAATGTAAGGTTTCCATAAGAAACATTCGAAGAGATGCAAATGATGAATTAAAAAAACTTTTAAAAGATAAAGAAATCGGTGAAGATGAAGAAAAATCTTCAGAAAAAAGTGTTCAAGCTATTACTGATAATCACATTAAATCAGTTGATGAAAAGGTTTCTTTAAAAGAAAAAGAAATAATGACAATATAATAAAATGAATCCGCTTAACCACGTGGCAATTATCATGGATGGTAATGGTCGTTGGGGATTAAAAAATAAAAATTCAAGAAACGCAGGTCATAAAAAAGGACTTGATACTGTAGAAAACATAATCAAAGAATCAGTAGAACAAAAAATTAAATATTTAACTTTATTTGCTTTTTCAACAGAAAATTGGAAAAGACCAAAAAAAGAAATAACTTATTTACTTAATTTATTGGAAAATTTTTTGATAAATAAGATAGAAGATTTTCATAAGCAAAATATTAAATTAAAAATAATTGGTGTAAAAAATTTTTCAAAAAAATTAAATTCACTTTTAAGTCTTTCTGAAAAAAAAACTTTTGAAAATTCAAAAATTCAAATTAATTTAGCACTAAATTATGGATCAAAATTTGAATTACTAAACGCTTTTAAGAAGTTAAAAAAGAATAACGAAAAAATAAGTGAAAAAAATTTAAAAAAATATTTACAAACTCAGAATATCCCCGATCCAGAAATATTAATTAGAACCGGAAATACAAAAAGATTAAGTAATTTTTTATTATGGCAAATAGCTTATACAGAAATATTTTTTGAAAAAAAATTATGGCCAGAATTTAATAAGAAAGATTTTGTCAAAATAATAAAAAATTATAAAAAAATAAAACGAAATTTTGGTAATATCAAATGAGCAAAGAATTTATTAAAAGATTTATAAGTTCAATAATACTACTGCCACTAGCTTTTTTTTTCATAATACAAGGTTCATTTTTGCTTATTTTTTTTACAGTAATTTTTTTTATCATTGCATCTTATGAATGGCATATGATGTCAAAAAAAAAATCCTACTATATTTATGGGTTTCTCTTTTTAATTTTTTCTTTTTATACTTTTTACAAACTTTCTACTGAATTGTTTGTCATTTTTTATGTAATAATTGTTTGTACATCATCCGATATAGGCGGTTATGTATTCGGCAAAATATTTAAAGGACCCAAATTAACTAAAATTAGTCCTAAAAAAACTTATGCTGGAATGTTTGGTGGGTATTTTTTATCTTTGATAAGTTTATCCGTGATTATAAGTTTTATAGATTATGATTCTACAGTAGTTTTATTTCTGTTAACCATTTTAATCTCAACTGTAAGTCAGTTAGGTGATATAATAATTTCATACTTTAAAAGATTATCAAAAATCAAAAATACCGGAAAATTAATACCAGGTCACGGAGGCTTGTTGGATAGAATTGATGGTATGATTTTTGCTTTTCCTATCTATTATCTAATCAATTTAACTGGGTATTTGAATCTATGAAAAAAAAAATAGCCATCTTGGGATCTACAGGTTCTATTGGCAAAACTTTATTCAATATATTATTAAAAGAAAAAAAAAATTCTGAACTATATCTACTAACAGCACATAAATCACACAAACTTTTGTTAAAACAAGCAAAAGCATTAAATGTTAAAAATTTAATTTTAACTAATAAAAAAGATTATGAAATTTTAAAAGAAAAAACTAAAAATACAAATATTAGGGTTTTTAATAATTTTAAAAAATTAGATAAGATTTTTAAAAAAAAAATTGATTACGTTATGAGTTCTATTTCTGGTATAAATGGACTAGAACCTACTATTAAGATTATAAAATTTACAAAAAAAATAGCAATTGCAAATAAAGAGTCAATTATTTGTGGATGGAATTTAATCCAAACTGAACTCAAAAAAAATAAAACTGAATTTATACCAGTTGACTCAGAACATTTTTCTATTTGGTATGGATTAAAAAATTTTAAAAACAATAATTTAGAAAAAATCATTCTTACTGCTTCTGGTGGACCATTTTATAAAACTTCCATAAATAATTTCAAAAGAATAAAAGTTTCTGATGCTTTAAAGCACCCTAATTGGAGTATGGGAAAAAAAATTTCTACAGATTCTGCAACTATGATTAATAAAGTTTTTGAAGTCATAGAGGCCAAAAAAGTTTTTGATATTGACTATCAAAAAATAAAAATTCTTATTCATCCCAAATCATACATTCATGCAATATTAAAATTTAATAATGGATTAACTAATATAATTGTTCATGACACGACAATGAAGGTACCTATATTTAACACACTTTTCCTTGAAGATGATCGTAAATTAAAAACAAATAAAATTGATATTAATATTTTAAATAATTTAAATTTGAATAATGTTAATCCTAAACAATTTCCAATGACCAAGTTATTAAATTTATTACCTGATAATCACTCTTTATTTGAAACTGTTATTGTTGCAGCTAATGATAAGTTTGTAGAGTTATTTTTAAATAACAAATTACAATTCACTGATATTCAAAAAAAGCTATTTAAGATAATCAAAAAAAAAGAATTTCAAAAGTTTAAGAAAAAGTTACCCCAAAATATTAAAGATATTATCGATTTAAATGATTATGTTCGTTTAAAAATTGATGAAAACAATATATAAGATCAAGTATTCATGAAGTCGATTAAAATTTTTATACTTGCTATTTTATTAAATTATTTTTCTCTATCTGTTTCAAATAGTGAGGTTATTAATCAAATTAAAATAGAAGGAAACAAAAGAATTACAGATGAAATAATCTTAATGTTTTCAGGAATTGATGTTGGTAAAGACATAACAAGCTCTGCAGTAAATGAAATAATCAAAAATTTATTTGAAACCGATTTTTTTAACAATGTATCTGTTGTGTTTGAAAATAATTTAGTTTCAATAACTGTCGATGAAGCACCATTAATTGATAAAATAGTTTTCAGTGGTATAAAAGCAAAAAAAATTGAAAAAAAAATTAGAGATAATTTAAAATTAAAATCAAGAAGCTCGTATAATGAATTTCAATTATCACAGGATGTGAACACAATTGAGTCTACGCTTAAATCTTTAGGCTATTATTTTTCTAAAGTTGAACCACATATTGAAACTTTAGACAATAATATGATAAATCTGGAATATAAAATTAATATTGGTAATAAAGCTAAAATTAGAAAAATTTCTTTTTTAGGAAATAAAATTTTTAAAGATAAAAAATTAAAAAGTATAATTGTTAGTGAAGAATATAAATTTTGGAAATTTATTTCTGGAAAAAAATATTTACAAGAACAATTAACAGAAATTGACAATAGATTACTTAAAAACTTTTATCTAAATCAAGGTTATTACAATTTTAAGATTAACACCTCTTTTGCAAAATTAATCAATGATGATGAATTTGAAATAATATTTAATATAGAGGCTGGAAAAAAGATTAATTTCAATGAAATGAAAATCATTTTTCCTGATAATTTTACTAAATCAAATTATAAAGATTTAGAGGATTTATTAAAGAAACTTAAAGGTAAAAAATATTCAATTAATTCAGTAGAAAAAATTTTAAAAGAGATAGATAAAATCACAATTCAAGAAGAATTTAAATCCTCTAAAGCTTTTGTAAGAGAAGATTTAGTAGACAATAAATTAAATATGGACTTTATTATTCAAGAGTCAACCAAGTTTGTTGTTGAAAAAATTAATATATTTGGAAACAATATTACTGAAGAGAATGTAATAAGAAATCAATTAGAGTTAGATGAGGGAGATCCATTTAGTGAAATTTTAGCTAAGAAAACAGAAAACAACTTAAAAAGTTTAAATTTTTTTAAAAACGTAAATACACAAATATTAGATGGAAAGAAGTTGAATTCTAAAATAATTAATTTTAAAGTTACTGAAAAGCCTACCGGAGAAATCATGGCAGGTGCTGGTGGTGGAACTGAGGGTGGAACTGTTTTTTTTGGTGTTAAAGAAAATAATTATTTAGGTAGAGGTCTTTCAGTTGATGCAAATGCCACTCTATCTGCTGAAACTTTTAAAGGGAAATTTAGCGTTTTAAATCCAAATTACAAAAACTCTGATAAATCAACTTTTTTTAATATTCAAGCCACCGAAATAGACCAGCTAAAAGATTTTGGTTACAAAACAAACAGAACTGGATTTGAATTAGGTGTTGGTTTTGAATATTTAGAAGATCTTAATTTAAATTTGTCTACAAGCACTTTTGTTGAAAAAATTCAGACCGATTCTTCAGCCTCGACACGACAAAAGTCACAAGCTGGCAATTATTTGGATACATTTGCTAGATTTAATTTTGATCTTGATAAAAGAAATCAAAAATTTAAAACTTCTGAAGGGTATAGGTCAAATTATAATATTCAGATACCCATAATTAGTGACACAAATACTTTAACAAATTCTTATAATTATAAAATTTATTCAGAATTAATTGATAATAACATTTCGTCTTTTTCATTCTTAGTTAAAACTGCAACATCAATAACTGGGGATGATGTCAAGTTAACGGAACGACTTTCAATACCTTCAAATAAACTTAGAGGTTTTGCCAGAGGTAAAGTAGGCCCAAAAGATGGAAATGATTTTGTTGGAGGAAATTTTGTTACATCAATAAATCTTCAGACATCACTGCCTGTATTATTTGAAAACTCACAGAATATAGATGCAGTAATTTTTTTCGATGCAGCTAATATTTGGGGTGTTGATTATGACTCTTCAATTGATGATGCAAGTGAAATTAGAAGCTCAATTGGTATTGGAGTTGATTATCTGACAGTAGTTGGTCCTTTAAGTTTTTCTTTGTCGCAAGTAATTTCTAAAGGTGACAACGATGTTGAAGAAACATTCAGATTTAATTTAGGAACTACTTTTTAATGAAATATTTTAATATATTAACTTTTATTTTTATTTTTACTTTTACTTTTATAAGTACATCTATTAGTAAAGAAAATTTAGCTTATATTAATGTTGACTATTTAATACAAAACTCAAATATTGGTAAAAAAATGTTAACAAAAATAAGTAATAAAGATAAAAACAATTTAGATAATTTAAAAAAAAAAAATAAAATCTTACAAGATTTAGAGACATCAATAAAAAAAAAGAAAAATGTTATTTCTGACGATGCTTATAATAAAGAAGTAATTGATTTTAAGAAAAAATTTCAAGAATTCTCTAAAGAAAAAAATAAAATAATCAATGAATTTAATGTTTTTAAAAAAAAAGAAATAGAAAATTTATTTAAAAAAATTAATCCAATAATCAACAATTATATGGAAGAGAATTCTGTTAATTTATTATTCGATTCAAAGAATATTTTTATGGGTTCAAAAAAATTAAATTTAACTGAAGATATATTAAAAAAAATTAATAATGAGTTAAAATAATTATGCTTAGGCTAAATAAAAATGAAATAATTGACCTTCTTCCTCATAGGGAGCCAATGTTATTAATTGATGAACTCTATGATATAAAAAAACTTTTTTCAGCAACAGCAGTTGTGAATGTTAAAAAAGATAGTTTTTTTGTACAGGGACATTTTCCAGATCAACCAGTAATGCCAGGTGTTCTTATTGTGGAATCTTTTGGTCAAGCCGCTGCAGCCTTGACAGCGCACGGACTTGACAAATCTACTTACGAAAATAAATTAGTTTTTTTAATGGGAGTTGAAAAAGCTAGATTTAGAAATCCTGTCATACCAGATTGTAAATTAATATTAAAAATAGAAGCTATTAGATCACATGGAAGAGTTTGGAAATATAAAGGTGAAGCTTTTGTAGACGATAAAAAAATGGCTGATGCAATCTGGTCAGCAACGATAGTAGATAAGAAATAAACAGCAATAAATATTGATAACTTATTTTATTTTGCTTTGTTAAAAGGTTTTATGGCAAATCCCTTTTTTAATAATCATGGTCCATTCAATATCCACGATATTTTAAAGATACTAAACATTAAAGACTCTGCCTCATACGAAAATCATAATGTTACTGATATTAAAGATTTATTAACTTCAAAAACAAGTGAAATTACTTTTTTTCATTCTCAAAAATATAAAAATTTAGCTAAAGACACTAAAGCATCTTATTGTATTACTTCAGAAAATCTTAAAAATGAAATAAATAAAAATTGTAAACCATTAATTGTTAAGAATGTTTTGGTCTCAACTTCATTAATTACTGCAAAATTTTATCCTAATTCTGTAGAGGATATTTTTGATGACACAGTTTATGAAATTTTAAATACTAAATTCAAAGATACAGTAAAATTTGGTAAAAATGTTTTAATTGGTGAAAATGTTTCAATTGGCAACAATTGTTTTATTGGTCATAATACAATTATTGAAAAAAATGTTTCTATTGGTAACAACTGTTCAATAGGATCAAATAATATTATTAGAAATTCATTTATTAAAAATGGTGTAAAAATACTCGATAATTGTGTAATTGGTAAACATGGTTTTGGTTTTTTTCCAAAAGATAATGAAAATTTAAGATATCCACATATAGGTATTGTTTTAATTGAAGACAACTGTGAAATAGGATGTGGGTCAACAATTGATAGAGGATCCATGTCTAATACAATTATTGGAAAAAATACGTATTTGGATAATCAAATTCATATAGCGCACAATGTTAAGATAGGAAACAACGCAATCATTGCAGGACAAGTTGGAATTGCTGGTAGCTCTACTATTGGGAACAATGTAAGAATTGGTGGGCAAGCAGGAATTTCTGGTCATTTAAAAATTGGAAACAACGTTGAAATAGCCGGCGGCAGTGGTGTTATTAAAAGTATAAAAGATAATTCTAAAGTAATGGGTTATCCAGCAAAAAATATTAGAGAATTTTTAAAAGAAAATAAATGATACATAAAACAGCAATCATAGACTCGACAGCAAAAATTGGTCAAAATGTTAAAGTTGGACCTTATTCAATTATTGGATTCAATGTTGAAATAGGAGAAGGTTCTGAAATTCAATCACATGTTACTATTATCGGCAATACTAAAATTGGGATGAATAATACAATTTATCCATTCGCATCTATTGGAAATGATCCTCAAGATTTGAAATTTAATGGTGAAGAAACAAAACTAGAAATTGGCAATAACAACAAAATTAGAGAATATGTTACTATAAACCCTGGTACAAAAGGGGGTGGGGGTTTAACTAAGATTGGAAATAATTGCTTATTTATGGTTTCTTCTCATGTAGCCCATGATTGTTTTGTTGGAAATAATGTAATTTTAGCAAACAATGTTCCTTTAGGAGGACACGCAATCATAGAAGATAACGTTATAATAGGTGGAAATTCTGCAGTTCAACAATTCACTAGAGTGGGCAGATCTGCAATGATTGGTGGAATGTGTGGTGTTGTGAGAGATATAATACCATATGGCATAGCCCATGGTAATAGAAGCGTGTTGCAGGGTTTGAATTTAATAGGACTTAGAAGAAAAAATATTCCTAATAAAGAAATAATGACCTTGAGCAATGCTTATAAAGAAATATTTAAGAATGAAAATTTAACTGAAAATTTACGTGATTTAGATAAAGATTATAAAAATAATGAACTAGTATTAGAGGTAGTTAACTTTTTAGAAAAAGATAAAAAAAGACCTATTTGCACACCATTTTCAAAATAAAATGATTGGATTATTTCTAGGAGACACTGATTTTTCAGAAATTGTACTTAATAAAGTAAAAAAATTAAAAAAAAAATATTTTATAATTGATTTTTCAAGGAATAATAAATTTAAGAAAGAAAAAAATTCTTATAAAATTAGCATTGGAAAATTTGGTGAAATAATAAAACTAATTAAAAAAAAAAAATCTAAAAAGGTGCTTTTTGCTGGAAAAATAGCCAAACCAAATTTGTCATCATTAAGATTAGATTTGAAAGGTATTTACTATATGCCTGGTGTGATTAGAGCTGCTAAGATTGGCGATGCAGCAATTATTAAAGCAATAATTAAAATTTTGACAAATGAAGGTATTAAAGTAATTAGTTCAATATTTTTTAATCCTGAACTTTCATTAACCAAAGGAAATTTTTCAAAAATAAAACCTAATAAACAAGATGTTATTTCAATTAAAAAAGGTCAATTATATTTCAATAAAATCAACAACTTGGATCATGTACAAGCTCTGGTTGTAAAAGATGGTAAAATTGTTGCTAAAGAAGGCAGAGAAGGTACAAAAAAAATGTTATCTAAATTGAAGAAAGTTTCAAACAGTATTTTAATTAAATTACCAAAAAGAAAACAAGACTTAAGAATGGATTTACCCACAATAGGATTACAAACTTTAAAAGATATTAAAAAACATGGTTTAAAAGGTGTTGTTCTAAAATCAAAAAAAAATATTTTTTTAGATAAAAGAAAAGTAATTAATTTTGCAAATAAAAACAAAATTTTTATCAGTATTATATGAAGAAAATTTTTGTCTTAACAGGAGAACCGTCAGGAGATAAGCTTGCATCCACAGTTATATCGAAACTTAAATTAGAAAATCCTGAAATAGAATATTTGTCGGTTGGTGGGACACATTTAAAAAAGTTAGGAATTAGTTCTATTTTTGACTTAAAAGATATTACCTACTTAGGTTTTACAACTGTTCTGTTAAATATTTTTAAGATTAAATCTAAAATTAACAAAACTGTTAATGAAATTATAAAATTTAATCCTGACATATTATTTAGCGTTGATAGTCCAGATTTTACATTGAGAGTTGCAGAAAGAGTAAAAAAAATTAACAAAAACATTAAAACAATTCATTATGTAGCTCCTCAAGTGTGGGTATGGCGAAAAAATAGAGTTAAAAAGATTAAAAAATTTATTGATCATATGCTTTTATTATTTGATTTTGAAAAAAAATACTTTGATGAAGAAAATGTTAGGAATACTTTTGTTGGACATCCATTAATTGAAAATAGTCAAAATAACAGGACTTTAATTGAAAGTATTTTGCCCAAGAATAAAAAAATTATCTCTTTATTTCCTGGTAGTCGAAAATCTGAAACAAATGTTTTATTACCAATATTAATAGATTTCATAAAACTCATGAACGAAAAGCATGATGGTTACTTTTTTTACTTTCACGCAACTGAAGAAAATAAAAATTTAATTATAGAAAATATAAAAAACACCAATATAGAAAATGTAGATGTAGCATCGGAAGAGAATATTAAATCAAAAATTTTATCTAATTCAGTTTTTGCTGTCTCCAAATCAGGGACCGTTTCTTTGCAAATCTGTAATTCTAATATCCCTTCAATAATTATTTATAAACTTAGTTTTATTAATTTTATGATTTTTAAAATGCTCGTTAATGTTAAATTTGCAAATATTATTAACATAATAAATAACAAAGAAGTTATTCCTGAATTATTACAAAAGGAATGTAATGCTGATGAAATATATAAATCTGTTATTTATTTTCTTAAATACCCTGAATTAATTCAAAAACAATTAACTGATTGCTCTAAAACATTAGATGGTATTAGGTCTAAAACTTCATCTACTAGTGAAGCTAGTTCAATATTACTTAAGTATCTTTCCTAGTCTTTTTTCAACTTCATCTTTTCCTAATGATATTACAATATCATACAAACCTGGACCAAATTTAGATCCTGTAAGTGCTACTCTCAATGGTTGCCCAACACCTTTAAAATTTGTCTCATGTTCTTTTATTAATTCATTAATTATTGGTTCTAAATTTTCTTTACTAAAACCTTTTAAAGAAGAAAGTTTATTTTTAAATTCAGAAATTATTTTTTTTGCCTTATCATCAATTAATTTTAAATCATTTTCATCAAATTTTACTTCATCTACAATGATATATTTTGCATTGTTGAATATATCTTCTAGGGTTTTTGCTTTATTTTTTAAAAAAGATAATGATGATTTGATTTTTACTTCTTTTTCGGGGTTTATTTTTTCTTTATAAAATTCACAATAATTAACTAAATTTGAGTAAAGATCGTTTTCATTAATAGTTTTGATATAGTGTTCATTCATAGACAAAATACGGCTCATATCTAATTTTGAGGGTGATTTTCCTATACCTTCTAAATTGAAGCATTCGATACTTTCATCTAAAGTAAATATTTCCTTATCCTTATAAGACCAACCTAATCTTAATAAATAATTTCTTAATGCATCTGGCATAATTCCTATTTTTGAATAATCATCCAAGGTTGAAGCATTATCTCTTTTTGATAATTTTTTTCCTTCAATTGTGTGGATTAATGGAATATGAGCAAATTGAGGAACTTCCCAATTCATAGCTAAATAAATTTGTATTTGTTTAAAAGTATTTA
>Ga0206682_10003471_pt1 | contig 13442 bp, 11 predicted proteins | sample M240m12015metaG_FD_155444 | JGI IMG/M metagenome (GOLD analysis project Ga0206682, IMG submission 155444) | Ammonia-oxidizing marine archaeal communities from Monterey Bay, California, United States - M2 40m 12015 | ecosystem: Environmental > Aquatic > Marine > Intertidal zone | place: USA... | reverse complement strand
AAATTAAACCAGATCATGATAAAACTTGGTTTACATTAGGTACTGCTCATGAGGCAGATGGAAATTCAGATGAAGCAATATTGCATTATTCGAAAGCAATTGAAATTAACCCAGGATATTCAAAAGCATATGGAAACTTAGGCAAGCTTCTTACTGAGAAAAATGATTACAAAAAAGCAGAAGACATCCTCAAAACAATTATACAAATAGATCCAAACTATGCAGATGCATTTATGCGTTTAGGGCTACTTTATGCTCTTCAGGAAAAATTTTATGAAGCCGCAGAAAACTTAAGGATTTCAACAGAAATAGATGAAAAAGATTATAATAAGTTTTTTAATTTAGCCTCAGCATTTAATCATTTAGAAAAATATAAGGAAGCATCTGAAGCTGCTCAATCATGTGTTGATTTAAAAAGTAAATTTGGTGGAGGATGGTTAGAATTAGGAATTGCAGAGAAAGGAAAAAGAAATAATACAAGAGCAAAAAAATATTTTGAAGAAGCACGCAAAGATAGAGATTGGAGAAAAATGGCAGAACGGAAAATAGATGAAATAAATAACCCGGCAAAGTATGAAAAATAAAAGATGAGTGAATCGCAAATAAAAGGAGTTATTTTTGATCTAGACAATACCTTATTAGATTTCATGAAAATGAAAGAGTTTGCTGTTAAAGCAGCAATTCGAGGGATGATTGAAGCAGGACTTCTTGTCGATGAAAATGAGTCCTATAATGAAATCATAGCTATATACGGTGAATTTGGGTGGGAAAACCAACAGGTCTTTGATGTTTTTATTGAAAAGCAAATTGGAAGAGTTGAACATAAATATTTAGCAGCAGGTATTGTTGCTTATAGAAGAGCAAGAGAAGCCAATCTGATGGTATATCCCAATGTCAACAAAACATTAATGTCTCTTGCTAAGTCAGGAATCAAGTTAGGGGTAGTCTCCGATGCTCCAAGTCGTGAGGCCTGGATGAGAATATACTATCTAAATCTGTATCACTTTTTTGATGTTGTCATAACCTTTGATGATACGGGTGAAAGAAAACCGTCTGAAAAACCATTCAGAATGTCCTTAGATAAGCTGAATTTAGAACCTAATGAAACTATTATGGTTGGTGATTGGCCAGACAGGGATGTGGTTGGAGCAAAAAACATAGGAATGAAAACAGCATTTGCACGTTACGGAGATACTTTTGGTACAGTAAACTCAGGCGCTGATTGGGACCTTAGTGATATTTATCAATTAGTAATGATTATTGATGAGCATAATTCAAAATTCATCTAATCTTTTCATCGGAACAGATATTATTGAAGTTGATAGAATCAAAGATTCAATAATAAAAAATGGACAACGATTTTTAGATAGGTTATATACACCCATTGAGCAAAAATATTGTTTTGAAAAAAAAAACTCTTTCATCCACTTTGCAGGAAGGTTTGCAGCAAAAGAAGCGATAATTAAATCATTAAAATCTTCTGGTTATAAATTTAAAATTCCTTTTAGATTGATAGAGGTTATACCTTTGGAAAACGGTGAACCAAATGTTAGATTACATTTCGAACACTCCGGTTCATGTAAAGTCTCAATCTCTCATATTAAAATGTATGCTATCGCTTTTTCAATATATACGTTGCATTAAGATTTTATAATGAGAAATAAAAGATCTCAGTTTTTTCTTTTTTCAGCACTTATTTTAGTTGGTTCAAGTATACCTAGTACTTCAATACCAGGTAGTTTTGTATTTAGTTTTGATAAAATTATTCATTTCACGGAATATGCTATTTGGGGAACTCTTGGACTTAAATCAAATTTTAAAATTTTTAATTCTGTAAATATTTTTGTCCTTCTTTTTGGTTTAATCTTTTGCATTTTTGACGAGATCTGGCAATCTAATATCCCTGGAAGAGATTCAAGTTTATATGATGTAATTGCAGATTTTATCGGTATTATTTTTAGTTTATTACTAAATAAATATATTAAAAAGATTATCAAATGATCAAAAAATTAAATATCAAAAACTATGCGATAATTAAGGAATTGGAAATTCCATTCAAGAACGGCCTAACAGTTATTACAGGCGAAACGGGTTCTGGGAAATCTCTGGTTTTAGAAGCCTTAGGTGTTTCTCTAGGAAAAAAAGCCCATAAAATGATGATTCGAAATGGCGAAGAAAAAGCAATTATTGAAACAGATTTTAAGAGCTCTAAAATAAAAAGAATTATTTTAAAGAATGGCCGGACAAAATCTTATTATGAAGATCAACCGATCACTCTAAACAATTTAAGAGACCATAAAGAAATAAAAATTGATTTTCATGGACAAAATGATCAGCATTTTATTATGAATCCTGAAAGCCACATTGATTATCTTGACCATTATTGTGGTCATGTGGAAAAAATTAATCATCTAAAATCTATTTATGCAGAAATAAAAGCTCTAGAGGAAAATCTAATTTCTCTTGAAAAAGAATTTGACGGTATAAATGAAAAACGTGATTTATTAATTTATCAAGCAAATGAGATAGATTCCATCGCCTTACTTCAAAATGAAGATATAATTTTACATAATAAATTTAAAAAACTATCTCATGTTAAAGAAATCATTGATGCTTTAAATACTGCAAACGAAATACTTTTTAACCAAGACAACACAATCATTTCACAGATCAATCAAATTAAAAATATAATTTTTTCTTTGGAAAAGTATGATCCAACATTAAATAAAATCTCCTCATTATTAGAAAATTCAATTATAAATATTCAAGAAACTCAGGGTGAAATAAGCAATCAACTTTCAGGTTTAGATATAGAACCTGAAGAGATTCAATTCATCGAAGAAAGATTAACATCTATTGAAAGCCTTAAAAGAAAATATGGTGGTTCTATTGAAGCTGTCTTAGAAAAAAGAGAAGAAATTCGAATAAATTTAAATGCTACTGATAATCCAGAGAAAAATAAAAAAACAATAATTAAACAGATAATCAAACTAAAAAACACTTTTAATCGTAGAGCTATTGAAATACATGAAAGCCGTAAGAAAGTAGGATCTGACCTTGCTTTAAAAATTCAAAAAACTATGAGAAATCTTAATATGCCAGATTCATTATTAAGTATTAAAATTTCAAACAATATCGAGAAAAATAGCTTTGTTAAATACAAGAATAATTCTTACCAATATAATTCAAAAGGGTTTGATTCTGTAGAATTTTACTTATCAACTAACCCAGGTGAACCCCTTAAGCCCTTATCACTCGTCGCTTCAGGAGGAGAAGTCTCAAGAATTATGCTTGCTATCAAAACAGTTTTTGAAAAAATAGATCCTGCAAAAACCCTTGTTTTTGATGAAATTGATTCCGGTATTTCAGGTATAGCTGCTAGTAAAGTTGCTTCTCACCTAGTCGAATTATCAAAGTATAAACAGGTCTTTTGTATTACTCATTTAGCTCAAATTGCAAATCAAGCTGATCACCACTTGCATATTGATAAGTATACTGAGAATCACAATACTTATGTAAATTTTAAATATTTAACTGGAAAAGACCGCATTAATATTATGAATAAATTATTTTTAGGAACTTCAAACGGAGAACTCGATGGATAAGATTATAATTCAAGGACAAGCTAAATTATCGGGTGAAGTTGAAATTAGCGGTGCTAAGAATGCAGTTTTGCCAATAATGACAGCTGCTTTATTAGCCAATGGAGTTTCAAAAATAACTCAAGTACCAAACTTAAAAGATACTCGAACAATGATAACGCTAATGGAAATTATTGGGGCAAAATGTAAATTTATAAATAATAGTTTAGAAGTAGATGCAACTTCAGTTGATAATCCTGAGGCACCTTACGATTTAGTGAAAACTATGAGAGCTTCTTTTTATGTTTTAGGACCACTCTTAGCTAGATTTGGTTATGTCAAAGTTTCTCTTCCTGGAGGTTGTGCTTGGGGACCAAGACCAGTGGATTATCATTTAAGTGCACTAGAAAAATTAGGAGCAAAAATCACTCTTAAAAATGGATATATATTAGCTGAAGCCAATAGATTAAAAGGTGCAAATATTTCATTTGAATTTCCATCTGTTGGAGCAACTGGTAATATTGTAATGGCTGCAACAACTGCATCGGGAGTAACAAAAATAAGTAATGCTGCCAAAGAGCCTGAAATCGTACAATTGTGTGATTATTTAAATTTAATGGGAGCAAATATTAAAGGGATTGGTACTAGCAAATTACTTATTGAAGGTGTTGATTCATTAAAGCCTGCTGACATTAAGGTAATTCCAGATAGGATTGAAGCTGGTACTTTTTTAGTAGCTGGAGCATTATTAGGAGAAATTACTCTTAAGAATATAATTCCTAAACATTTGAATAGTATAATATCTAAACTCTCTGATTCTGGATGTGATATTAAAGTAACTGAGACAGAGGTTACGATTTCTCCTGCGAAGTATTTAAAAGCAGTGGATATGTCAACCGCTGTATATCCAGGTTTTGCAACAGATCTACAAGCGCAATGGATTGCCTTGATGACTCTCGCAACTGGGTCTTCAATAGTTACAGATAATGTATATCATGATCGTTTTAGTCATGTACCAGAACTCAATAGGTTTGGTGCAAACATTAAAGTGGAGAAAAATATAGCTTTTATTAGAGGCGTGAAAGAATTAATCGGTGCTCCTGTAATGTCTACGGATATTCGTGCAAGCGCATCTTTAATTGTTGCTGGACTCGCTGCAAAAGGTAAGACCTCTGTGAGTCGAATATATCATATTGATAGAGGTTATGAAAAAATTGAAGCAAAATTCAGATCATTAGGTGCAAATATTATACGTAAAAATAATTGACTATAATTTTTTTATAATTTTAATATGTTAGTATATTTAAGAAACAATAAGTTGGTAGCATAAATGAAAGTTGTGATAATTGGCGGGGGGGAAGTAGGTTTCCATGTCGCTAAAGCTTTAAGTGAGGAAGACTACGATATTACCGTAGTTGATATAGACCCGTTTAAATGTAGAAGAGCATCAGAAAATTTGGATGTAATTGTAGTTGAAGGAAATGGTGCAAGCCCTAATTGTTTAAATGAAGCAAGAGTTGGCGATGCAGATTATGTTTTATGTTTGACTAGGGTAGACGAAGTAAATTTAATCGCCTCTCAGCAAGCGCATAAGTTGGGTGCAAATAAAATAATTGCGCGTCTTAGAAATCAACAATATACAACTCAAGATTCAATAATCAGACCTGAGAAATTTGGAGTAGATGTTGTGATCCATCCTGAAAAAGCAGCATGTGAAGAGATTATGAGGCTTGTAAAGCATCCTTATGCTGTACAAGCTGTTGATTTTGAAGCTGGAAGATTAACGATGCTAGGATTGCTAATAAATAAAGATTGTTCAGGGATTACAAATAAGTATTTGGGGAAAATTGCCAAGGAAAATAGTCATTTTAGATTTGGTGTAATTGCAGTCTTAAGAGGTCAAGAAACAATTGTTCCTTGGGCTGAATTTGAATTTAAAGAAGGAGACATAGGTTATTTTATTATTAAAACTGAAGATTTAGAAAATCTTATGGGACTTTTAAATAAAGAAATTACTCACACTAATAGGGTAATGATTATCGGAGGCTCTAAAATTGGAAGAACTCTAGCAAAACAATTACCGAATGAATCTTTAAATGTAAGACTCGTGGAGAAAAATAGACCAAAAGCAGGGCAAATTTCTCATATGATTGATGAATCAATGATCATCTATGGTGATGGGACAGATATTGAGTTTTTAAAATCTGAAAATATTCAAGATGTTGATAGTTTTATTGCCGTGACAGAAAATGAGAAAACAAATTTAATTGCTGGTTTATTAGCAAACCATTTAGGTGCAGCGCAGAGTATAATTCATGTTTCCACTACTGAATACATACCAGCTATTCAGGAAATAGGAACAGGGGCTGTTTTTAGTAAAAATTTATCAACAGTAAATGCAATCTTGAAGGAGTTGCATACTGATATAACTGAAATTCCAGTTGTTACTTTCGATGAGATTGATGTTGATGTAATTGAGTTCCAACCTGAACCTGGAAGTCCTGTTACAGAACGTCCACTTAAAGAATTAAACTTTCCTAAAGATTGTATCGTAGGAATGATTAATCATCATGGTAAGATTAGAATAGCTCATGGAACTTCTATTTTGACTGAAGATGATACTGCACTGGTTTTTACAAAACCAAAAGCAATCACAAAGCTAAAAAAACTTTTCTCTTCATGAGATTTAAAATCCTCTTAAATACTCTAGGTGGACTTTTAATGATATTAGGTTTTACTATGATATTTCCAATATTAATATCATATGGATATGGGGAAAACGATTTAACTGGTTTTTTAATCTCTTTTTCGGGATGCATTATTTTGGGGTTTCCAATATGGTATTTTACTCGCCATAGTAAAACTCTTACAAATCGAGATGGTTTTGCTATTGTGACTTTCTCTTGGATATTTACTGCAATTGTTGGTGCTTTACCTTTCTTCCTATCTGGAGCTATACCCAATATCACAGATGCGTTTTTTGAATCAATGTCTGGTGTAACTACTACTGGGGCCACAATTTTAGGGAATGTAAATACGCTACCTCATTTAGAAAACGGTATTGAAAGCTTGCCCCACGGCATTTTATTTTGGAGATCATTTATCCAATGGATTGGAGGAATGGGAATTGTAGTCTTCTATATTGCAATTCTCCCTTTACTAGGAGTAGGCGGGGTACAATTATTTAAAGCTGAGGTTCCAGGACCTGTGGCTGATAAAATTAAACCTAGGGTAAGAGAAACTGCAAAATTTCTTTGGATAGTTTATGTTGGCATTACTTTAGCCCAAATCTTAGCTCTTTCTGTTGCAGGAATGGGGACATTTGATTCTATTTGCCATGCATTTACGACAATGCCTACTGGTGGTTTTTCTACAAAAAATGCGAGTATAGGTCATTATGATAGTTCAACTATTCACTATATTATTATTTTTTTTATGTTTCTAGCAGGTGTTAATTTTTCACTTCATTTTAGAGCAATAAATGGAGATTTTAAAGCATATATTAAAGATAAAGAATTTGCCGTATACTTCTTAGTGACTTTAATTATTACAGTATTAATCTTTATTTTTGTATCTATTAACAATCTGGACTTTACACTCCTTAATTTTAGAGAATCTCTTTTTACCTCTATTTCAATTTTAACAACAACAGGCTATGGTTCTGCTGATTATGAGCTCTGGCCTGTAGCGGTTCAAGCAATTTTACTAATTTTAATGTTTGTTGGTGGTATGGGTGGATCTACAGCAGGAGGAATGAAAGTAATAAGATGTATGTTATTGGTGAAATACGCAGCTTTAGAAACTCGTAGAATGCTACATTCTAGGGCGTTGATACCTGTTAAAATAGGAAAACAGCTGATAAATGAAGATGTGGTAAGAAATACACTGGGTTTTTTTTTATTTTTCATGTCAGCTTTCATTATATCAACTCTTCTATTAACATCCTTAGGGCTTGATCTAGAGTCTGCGATTGGTGCAGCTGCATCTTCTATGGGAAACATTGGTCCAGGTCTTAATGAATTTGGGCCATCTGATAATTATTCAATGCTTTCAAACCCAGGGAAATGGGTTTTGACTTTTTGTATGCTTTTAGGCAGATTAGAAATATTTACTGTTATGGTTTTATTTAGTAAAACATTTTGGAAATAAAAAGTAAATGAAAAATATAAATTATTATATAAAAAATAAAATTTGCATTATCACTATCGAAAGAGAAAAAGCTTTGAATGCAATGAATTATGAAACTCTCTATGAATTGAATAATGCATTGAAGACTTCAATAAAAGATGAAAATATAAGAGCTATAATAATTACTGGATCTGGTGAAAAATCATTTATTGCAGGAGCAGATATTAAGATTATGCAAAATCTTGACCAGAGCAAGGCATATGAATTTTCAAAAATTGGTCAAAATTTAACAAACACTATTGAAAATTCCTCAAAATTAGTTATTGCTGCTATAAATGGTTTTGCATTAGGTGGAGGATGTGAAATAAGCTTGGCATGCCATTTAAGATTTGCAAGTCAAAATGCAAAGTTTTCTCAACCTGAAGTTAAGTTAGGGCTGATTCCTGGATGGGGAGGTACCCAGCGGTTAATTAAAATAGTTGGAAAATCATTTGCATTAGAAATGATTTTAAGCGGCAATATGATTGATTCAAAAAGAGCATTTAGTTTGGGTTTAGTTAATGGTGTTTTTCCTAATGAGACTCTATTAAAAGATGTATTGGATTTAACTAATAAAATATTAAAAAATGGGCCAATAGCAGTAAAAAATTCATTGTTTTGTATCCAAAAATCGGAACGCGTTAGTCATGAAGAAGGAATGGAAATAGAGGCTAATCTATTTGCAGAAAGTTTTAAAACTAAAGATGTAAAAGAAGGTATCTCTGCATTTATTGAAAAAAGAACACCTGACTTTGATTGAAAAATATTTTGAAGATGGATGAAAATTTACTTTAAAAAACATAGAATATATTTGAAATATAATTTTGGTATATCAAGAAGTAAAAATGATTGGTTTGACCGGATTTATGTTTATTTAAAAAAAGATAATGTAACTGGTATAGGTGAGGCTGCTCCCTCCCCAAGATATAACGAATCTATAAGCTTGGTTGAAAAAACACTTAAAAATTTAATTGATATTCCACAGTCTTATACAAACCACGAAGAAATTTGGGAATATTTACTACCCCAGTTAAATCAAATAAAATGCTTGGAAGCCGCTTTTTCTATGGCTTTGTTAGATTACATGGGTAAGATTAAAAATAAAACGGTCCTTGACCTATTAGAATTAGAGCAAGATAAAGTACATTACACAAGCTATACCATAGCAATTGGTAAGAATAGTCAAATTAAAGAAAAAGTTAAAGAAGCTGAACCGTATAAAATATTAAAAGTAAAACTGGGTACTGCCGATAATGATAAAAATATAATTAAAGAAATTAGAAATTATACGGACAAAAAAATAAGAGTAGATGCTAACGAAGGTTGGACACTCAATCAAGGTTTAGAAATTTGTGAATGGCTAAATAAATATAATATTGAATTAATTGAACAACCATTTTCTTCAGATAAAATGAAAGATACAAAAAAATTGAAACAATGTACGGATATAGATATCTATGCTGATGAAAATAGTTGTACTTCTAAAGATATTCCTAAAATATATTCGTCCTTTGATGGGGTAAATATCAAACTAATGAAATGTGGTTCAATTTTTGAAGCAATAGATATGATTAAAGTGGCTAAAAAGTATAACCTTAAAATAATGTTAGGATGTATGATAGAAACATCTGTAGCAATCTCAGCCGCAGCACAACTTGCAGGACAAGTTGACTTAATAGACTTAGACGGCAACCTTTTAATTAAAAATGATCCTTTTAGAGGCCCAGAAATTCATAACGGAATTTTAAAACTTAGTTCTGATTATGGATTAGGCTTAAATCTAAAAAAAGAATTTAATAATTTAGAAATATGAAGATTTTAGGAATTGAACATATTGCAATAGCGGTTAGTGATGTTGAAAAGAGCTCCTCTTTTTGGAGAGATATTATTGGTCTTACTTTAAAAGGAAGAGAGGAGGTTAATTCTCAAGGAGTAATTACAGATATTTATCCTGCTGTAAATGGAAAAATTGAATTATTAATGGAAAAAAATCCTAATAGTCCAATTTCTAATTTTTTAAAAAAAAGAGGCCCAGGTCTTCACCACATTTGTTTTGAGGTTGATAATATAGATAAAGCGTTAGAAGAATTAAATGAAAAAAACATAAAAGTAATTGGTAGTACGATTTATGAAGGGGCAGAAGGATATAAAATTTTATTTATACACCCATCTTCAACAGGAGGTGTTTTAGTAGAATTAGCTCAAAAAAAAGATTAAGTTTAGTTTTTCCTGAAATTAGGCAATTTAAATATGCTGCTAGTTTTTTTGGATTTTGATTTATTTTTTTTCGCATCTACTTTATTTGTTTTTGTATCATCTGTCATTGGATTTGACTTTTCTAGATCACCGCTCACGATTAATTCATCTTGAATCATTTTACCCATATCATATAATGATTTCCTTAATGGTAAACCTTTAAAGTCATATTGCACCCACTCCCCATTTTTTTTCGAACCTTTCATCAGACCTCGCTCCTTAACTCTACCATTTCTGTGGTATTTTATGATAAGCTCATGGCCAGGTGGTGTTGTGTTAGCAATTACCTCTCTGCGTTTATTTACGATAGAGGTATCATATTTTACATAAGTTTGTTTAACTAAGTTTTTAATTGTGTCTTGCACCAATGTTGTATCAAAGGTTAGTATTTTCAAAGTATCAAATACTACAGATCTATATTTTAGATCTGGACCGATAAAATTATTGTCCTTTGGTTGTCGTGTAATTGCTTGGACCATTGCGGTAGAATACATTTCTTGCAATTTTTTATATTCTGTCTCTGCTTTGACCCAATCTCCTCCAGCAGAGTTAAGCGCTTGATTAATCCATCCTTGTGCCGATTTATCTCCAGTGTCTCGAGCACGCAGTGCGTCTCCTAAAGTTTTGTATTTAGGGAATGCGCTTTGATTTTCTCTAATCATATCTGGAGTAAAATTATTTGGAAACTTGCTCGAATATGTATGTATAGTTACTGTATCATTATTAGATACTACCAGAGTATCAAATGACTTTACTGAATCAACTGCAAACAACCAAATTGAATCCCTTATAACGGTTGTGTCATGAGCATAAACCCAGGTAGTATCATACAGAACTGTGGTGTCGTAGGCGAATGCCCATATTGTATCTCTCATTATTGTTGTATCATAATTAACAACAATAGTTGTATCTAATACATATACAGTATCATAGTTGGCTTGTATGATTGTAGTTGTGTCATAATTGTTAATATAAATACTATCAATAACAACCGTAGTATCATATACAGTGGTAGTGGCGTTAGTGTAAATATATGTGGTATCTAGAGAAGTAGTTGTATCATAAAGCGTAGTGTAGACAAAAATTGTATCTGTTAGTTTTTCCGCTAATTTTTGATCATAATTTTTTTTAAGCATCTCTGACTGTTTTAATAACGCTGATACAGTTGATTTTAAACTATCAAGTTCATTACGATAAGTAGTTTCAACAATTCTAGTTCGAGCTAAAGCATTAGACTTTTTTTTGACTTTTTTTGTTTTTTCTTTAGCTTTTTTAATTACTCTATTAAAAAGAGGTTTTGGAGCTTCTATAATTGATCCGGTTTGTGTTCTGTATACTTTTCTTTTCTTTTCATTTCCAGATCCTTGCGCTATTAAAACAGAACAGACAAGTAGAACGGCTTTTGCTATAATATAGTTGGATGATTGCATTTTTTAATTTTTGTTATGATTTATGTATTGTATAAATATAATATATATTATTGAATTAAATTTATAATTTAAATTAATCATATAAAATAGAAAATGACTGCATAAATAATATACAAAAATTAAAAAATATATAATAATAAACCACAGTGTTAGCATTGTAATTTTTTGTAAAGTAAAAAAAAGATAATTTGAAATAAATATAATGTTAAATCAAGATGATGTATTCAGATAATATTAAAAATAAATTAAATCAACTTCCTACGGAACCGGGGGTCTATCACTTTTATAATGATCAACAAAAAATTATTTACATAGGAAAAGCTAAGAACTTGAAAAATCGAGTAAAATCTTATTTTCAAAATAAGAACTCACTATCTCCTAAAAATGCAACCATGCTAAAACATATTAAAAATATAGATTGGATCATTGTAAGGAATGAAGTCGAAGCATTAATGACCGAAGCAAATTTGATCAAAATGCACCATCCAAAGTATAATATCGATTTAAGAGATGATAAGAGTTACCCATTTATAAGGATTACTAATGAGCCATACCCGCAAGTATTTCTTACTAGAAATATAATTAAAGATGGATCAAAATATTTTGGGCCTTTTACGGATGTAAGACATTTAAGGAGAACGCTTAAAGCTTTGCAAAAAGCGTTTCCAATCAGAAGTTGTAATTACTTTATAGATAGCTCCGTGATTAAGGAAAAAAAAATATCCATTTGTTTGGATTATCACATTAAAAAATGTGAAGGTCCATGTGAAGGCCTTGTTTCAAGAGAAAAATATTCAGATATGGTTAATAGAATTGAAGATTTTATGAAAGGAAAGACAAAACCAACTGAAGAACATATCAAGAAGTTAATGATAGCCGCTTCTAATAATCAGAATTACGAAGAAGCTAAAATTTATAGAGACCAATTAGAATCTATTTTTGAGTTCAAAAAAAAACAAAGTTTGGTAGCCACCGATTTTGTGGAAAGAGATGTTATTGTTCTATCCAAAGAAGATGATTTTGGTATAGCTGTGATTTTAAGAATTAGAAATGGCAGGATTTTTAGTAGAGACAAACTATCTTTTAAAAAATTAGACATCAATGATGGTGTTAACATAAGAACAATTATTATGACCTTCTATTTGGACAGTGATTTCATACCAAGAGAGCTATCGTTGCAAGTAAAACCTCAATATGAAAAAGATCTCTTGGATTGGTTGAGGCAAAAAAGAGGAAGGGCTGTTCGTTTTATTTATCCTCAAAAAGGTGAAAAAGCTAAGGAAATTAGAATCACTCTTCAAAATGCAAAACTTTTACTTGGTGAATGGAAAATAAATAAAGAAAAAAGAAAAGATCAAGTACCTAAAATTTTAAATCAGTTAAAAGATGATTTGAGCTTAACTGTTCCTCCAAAAAAAATAGAGGCATTTGATATTTCTCATTTAGGAGGAACCAATACAGTTGCTTCAATGGTTTCTTTCGTGGATGCACTTCCTAAAAAAAAAGAATATAGAAAATACAATATTAAAAGCGTAGCAGATATAGATGATTTTGCTTCTATTAAAGAAGTTGTTCATCGGAGATATAAAAGGTTGATAAAAGAAAATATTAGATTACCTGATTTAATTTTAATTGATGGTGGAAAGGGGCAGTTAAACATGGCTTTATCAGCTCTGGAAGATTTAGGGGTTGGATACATTCCTATAATAGGCCTAGCAAAGCGTTTAGAAGAAGTTTTTATTCCTGGTAATTCTGAACCGCAATCAATACATAAACAAAGCCCAGGATTAATTTTGTTAAGGAGGATTAGAGATGAGGCTCACAGGTTTGCAATTTCTTTTCAGAGGTCTAAAAGAAAAAAAACTGTTCTGGATTCAGTTTTTTCAAATATATCCGGACTTGGTGTAAAGAGAATACGGATTTTGATGATGGCATTTGATGGACCAAAAAATTTAGCCGTGCAGGACGAAAAAATAATAAATGAAAAGACTGGGATCCCAATAAAAAT
>Ga0206682_10003462_pt1 | contig 13462 bp, 12 predicted proteins | sample M240m12015metaG_FD_155444 | JGI IMG/M metagenome (GOLD analysis project Ga0206682, IMG submission 155444) | Ammonia-oxidizing marine archaeal communities from Monterey Bay, California, United States - M2 40m 12015 | ecosystem: Environmental > Aquatic > Marine > Intertidal zone | place: USA... | reverse complement strand
TCTTCAACTACTGCTTTGCGCAACTCGTCATCATCAATGAGTCTAAAAATACTATGTAGATTTTTATCTATTACTGCTTTACGCAATTCTTCATTGCCGTTGGTTAATCTAAATAAACTACTTAAATCATTATCAATATAAATTCTACGCAGATCCGATAACTTTGAGTTAGTAGGATACAATAATTCAAATCTATCTAATAGTTCAAATGTTTCCATCAAACTTCTCCTTTAACCAATCAAAGTCGTTTATCTTTTTGAGCGCTTCGGTGTTGCCTTGATTTGCTGCGCCATATGCTGCGCCTTCTCTTGCGCCTCTAATAGCATCCTCTCCATAAGGACGCTCTTTCCCCACTGTCTGCCAAATTTGTAAACGATCTTCTGTTTCTTCATTCTTCTGCCTATCAATTACTTTACTTGCAAGTTTTGTACATTCTCTAAATGCACTTTTGAAACTGTTAAATGCATCTGTATTAAATGCAGTAATATTGCTTATGTCGTGTACTGCTTTAAACTTAGTACTAATACTGGTTGTCATGTCTGGCTTGCTAGTATCCATATTAATTGTTAAGTCAGTTGGAAATAGTTTTACACCGCCATACCCATATACCATATCATTAATTGGATTTTGGCTGCGCCATACGTGTACCATTTCTTTGTCCCAACGTGCAACTTGGTAATCAAAGTTAAAGTCATCTACAATAGTTGCATCACCATCAATAATCCAAAACAACTCTGTGTTGCATAATTTTGCACCTGCAATGTGTGCTTGGTGGATACCTTTTACTCCATGTACACGTTTGCATTGAGGAAAGCGTTGAAGTATACGTTCATAATTTTCATCGGCATTTGGTTCTTGGTAACTAATAAAAACTATATCATATGGCTTGGGTGTACTAATTGCAATGTTTACTTCTTTTTTGTTTGCAATAAACTTATAGTCAAACTCTCGCCTACTAAACTTGCCATACTTACTACACAATACTATACCGTCATGATACTTTCCATTAAGATATGCATGGTTAATTTTTCTATCATATGTTTGATCGTGTGTAAAGTAAGTGTCAAATGCAAAACGTGCTGTTGGATTAACATAAGGAGGTATTATCCAAAACATTTCAGTAGGTGAATTTTGTAACGCATCGAGATAGTCTTCGTATACTTCAGGATAGTATTTTGCATACTCAATAGGTCCACTTCCAAGTATATCCCATTCCTTACAACCAACTATGTGCCTATGCTCTATTTCACGCTTAGTTACTTCCTTATGCTTTGACAGCAAAAATAACCCGTTACGTTTATCATTAACATGTAAGAAAGAATGATTGGTCATTCTATCGTACGCATTGTCGTGCGTAAAATATATCTCAGGAAGATCAACGCTAATATTTGCACTACTCATCCAAAACATTTCTGTTTCGCTATTTTCAAGTGCATACAAATAGTCATCGTATGTGTCTATTTCAAATAGGTCATAAACAATTGGTCCGCTTGCATTTATGTTCCACTCTTTACGATCTACAATATGTCTGTGTGTTATTTCACGTTCGGTAACCAGTTTGTGTTTTGAAAAAAGAAATACACCATTGTATTTAGAATCGCAATGCAAGAACACATGATTGTTTTCACGATCAAATTGATTGTCGTGTGTAAAATAAATGTTGGGCAATTCAAATGATAAGTTTCTACTAACAGCCCAAAACATTTCTGTTTTTGTATTTTGTAATGCAAATTGGTATTCGTCATACGTATCAATTTTGAATATATCATAAGTTGTTGCAGTTGAACCTACAATATCCCATTCTTTACGACTTACCAAATGTCTAAAGTTTATTTCTTTTTCTGTGATGGGTTTGTGCGTTGAACATAAGAATAAGCCATTGTAGAGTATCCGTTCATCAACATCATGTATAAATGCATGATTTTCCTTTCGGTTATATGTGTCGTGGTGTGTAAAATAAATGTCTGGTAATGTAGATTTAATATTACGACTATCTACCCAAAACATTTCCGTTTTTGATGTTTGCATTGCATGTAAATATTCTTTGTATGTATCTACATAGAAATGATCATATGCAACAGGATTGCTTGCTAGTACTTCAACTTTTTTACTTTGTATATAAAATCTATGCTGTGTTTCTTTTACATTAAATTTTATATGCTTGGGTATAAGAGATATACCATCGTAGTCTTTACCATTTAAAAAAACATGTGCAACATCTTGACTCCAGTCGTCAGGAGTGTAATCAAACTCAAAGTCATTTGCAATTTCTAGATCATCATACACGATCCAAAGAAATTTAGTTAGGCTAATTTGCTGTGCTTTTTCAACACTATCGGCTTTTTTTGCAATAAAGACTTTTTGCTTGAGTTTGTTAAACTGTTCTTCGTTGGTTCCTACAAATACAATATCAAACATAATTACATTATATATGATTCTAAACGGTATGTCAAGTCCAAAAAAACCTATAAATAATGTATAGGAGAGTGCCATGGAATTATACGAAGGTGGACAATATAGAATCGATATTGTTGGAGCAGATAGCTCAATTATTGTAGATAGCAATACAGGAAGAATTAGTGCGAGTCTTTCAAATAGCACTAACACAATTGTTGTTGATACCGAAGCAGCTAAATTTTACGGATCATTAGTTGGGCCAGTTTTTGATAGTACAAATAATATTGCATACGATCCTGATATTAGACAGTTTTTTGGAAAACTGCGAGGTTCAATGATAGATACAGATGGCGATACTATTATTGACAGCCAATCGGTTAATGTACCTCTCCAAGCAAACATTATCGGATCTAATGGATATGTTGGATTTGATTTAGAAACACGATTGTTCAAAGGCAACTTCCACGGCGACCTCAAAGACAGTGAAGACAATGTTATACTTGCTATGGATTCAAACGAACCTGTATTACGTGCATCATTAAACGGAAATATATATTCAGCTAATGGTTCTCAAGTATTTAATACTGCTGATCAATTGTTTAAAAATGCAAGTTTACAAGGCGACATACTTGATCCAAATGGCGTTGTACTCCTAGACCACGACAACGGAACTTTTCACGGAATATTTAGTGGCAGTATACGTAGCATGTCAGACGGCAGTTTACTTATTGATCAAACCAACGGACAATACCGCGGCGACCTAGTTGGTAATATTATTGGAAGAACTAGCGGAAATATATTATATAATAACGACAGTGAAAGATTTTACGGACAGTTTGTTGGTAATGTCTCTGATGCAGCTGGAAATACAATATTAGCAAACAGTATTAATAATCCAACAATAAAAGCCAATATTTTAAGATCTGACGGAGCTGTACTATTAGATTATAACACTGGCATATTTCATGGTACAATAAACAATATGGTAGCTACTTCGCTTGCTGGCGATGTTGTTAATCCAATCACACAAGATACTATTTTTGATGCTAGTGCAGTAGAATTTTTAAGTCCAATTACAGCAGATGTATACGGCAATTTTAGTGGTAATATACTTAATAGCGACGAGACTTATGCGTATGACGCTAGTGCCGATGCGTGGAATTCGCATACAGTATATGCAACAAACCTGTTTGGTCATCTAGATGGATCCTTTTCTGGTAATGTTACACACTCTGACGGAACCCTATTTGATGCAACAACAAAGCATTGGTCAAATGTAAGTTTAACTGGATATTTGTTTGACAACAATGGACTAGAAGTTTTTGATCCTCAAGCAAATACATTATCAACACGTACTTTGTATGCAGACAACATCATTGCAACCGAGATTGACATGGATAGTGTGCAAATTCAACCTGACGGTATTCAAGTTTCAATTGAAAGTGCATACAGTCTGCCAGCTCTTACTGGAAAATTTTATAGAGCAGCTACTCCAAACATTCCTGATTGGGTACAGCAAGGTGTTAGACTAGAAGCATTTGGAGGTACTTGGCTTTCTCCTGAAGCAGTCACCGCTGGACATAAACTACCTTCAATTGGATGGGCGGCAGCAATTGCAGTCGATCCTGATTACGAAGATAGTACCAATAGTGAAATAAACGAAGGCGAACAATATGCTATTGTTGCAAACATATATGGCAAAATTCCTGATGGAGCAACGTTTGATCTAAACGCTGGAGATCAACGTGGGGCACCAGGCGAACTAGTATTCCAAACACAGGCACAAGATTTTAGTGTAAACTATATGATTCTTGACAGTGAAGGTAAACTAACTACTACACTTAATGAATTTAAAGTATCAGGTGAAACAGGTGTAACGCCAAGTAATACAAGTACGCCGGATAGTTGGTTACAAGCAACAGTAAATGGCGAGACAAAATTTATTCCGTTGTATAGTTAATGTTCGAATACTATTATAATCATGTGCCAGACGTTGGCTTGTGTAGAAATAATTTAGTATACACTAGTAAAATAGATAGACAAAACAAACTTTTTAGTGTACACTATAAGTATGATCAAATATATCATATGAACAAATGTTTATCTGAAGATGCACTCGAGACAAGATGGCAAAGAGAAATAAAATTTACTAAACAAATGCTTGAATCTTCTCCTGAACATATTTTAGAAATACAGCATATTGACACGGATGCTAGAGAGATCATTTTTAATATCGAAGGAGATGATTTTTGGCAACTAGCAAACTGTAATCAAGAAAACTATAATAACGTTTTGCCTGATTGGCAAGACCAAATGATTGATATCTTAAAAAATTACAGACGTGCAGGTATATGGAAATATAGCTTACATCCAAGTAGCTTTTTTGTTGTAGACGGTAAACTAAAAAATATTAATCATTTTTTCTGCTATAATGATAACGAACAACATGTAGCAATTACCGAAGTTTTAGATCACATAAGCAACGACAGAAAAGATAAACTACTAAAATATTTAGATGCTAAGAATATAAAAGTAACAGATAGCGCACCCTGGAGTACGTATGGACAAATTTGTTTAGAAAGTTTTAAATCAAACTATCCAGATAGTTTTATTGAAAGGGCTAAAGAAATATATGTTTAGTATTAAGGAGTTTTCAGAAGATCTCGACTTAACAAGTTTTTATAAGACTGCCAAAGAAAGAGGCTACTACAACAACTGCAATCAAGAAGTGTTACACGATAATATGAAACACTTAGATGATTATAAAACATATCTTCTATACTGGGATAAGACTATAGTAGGAAGTGTATGCTTACATAGTCTTGAGGAACTAAACATATTAGGTGATAATGCATACCGTGTAGGCGCTCGTACTTGTTTATTTCCTGATTTAATTGGAGGTGTCCGTAAGTTTGGTATGCAAAACTACAGTAGCAATCCGTTTAGTCATTATACAACACAATTACTATTTCCAGCATGTATTAAATATTGCGGAGTCAATGCACCAATGTATGTTAGTACAAACGAAAATGAAACTGGTACACAAATTAAAGTACACCGGATATGGACAAAAGTAATGCATCGACTTGGATACTTAACAGATCCAGTTGAATTAGATTACAGAAATAATTTCCAAACTTTTTGGAAAATTAACACACAAAAATGGATTAACGATCTTAGAACACATGTTTGGCCTGAGGCAGAATTTGTATTAGAAGGAATGTAAGATGAAACTTTTTATCAATGGAAATAAATTAGATGATGCATTTATGCATTCAACCCATAGACATAAAAACAAAGACTTTTTTAGTGACAGTATGGACTGGATGCCTAACGTTTATAATACACTATCAGCATGGTATGGAGAAAACTGCACACTAAGCTGGGGACACAAAGGCAGTGGATTTTTAAATCTTTCAACTAGCGGCACAACGGGTTATCCAAAACAAATTAGTCATACTAGAGAAGTAATTGAACAAGTTGTTGATGCAAACATCAAACTATTTAATTTAGACAAGAATAGCAGACTAATGAGTTATTACTCACCTAGGGGTATTGCATTTTATCCTGTTAGTACTTGGATTGCAGCAAAGCTAGGCTGTGAGTTACATATTGAAAACTTTACAGGATTAAATTATATTGATAGAGTACACGAAATACGTCCTACCCATTCTCTTATATTACCTGTTATTTGGAGAACACTACATAAACACCCTCGTTGGAAAGAATTAGACATGAGTAGTTTAGATAGTTTAATGACAGCAGTTGAATTTACACCAGACGGAATGTTAGAAGAACTACGTGAACACGGCGCTCAGAAAGTTTACAATGCATATGGATGTACCGAAGTACCGCCTGTTACACTGTTGAGTGAAGAAGCAAACACATACGGCTTAGATAGTGTCACTCCTGGTGTTGATTTTAAAATTGAAGACAATCAAATCTGTTGTAAATGGAGTTCTCAAAAAGATTGGTGGCTTAGCGGAGACATGGTAGAAGGCGATGCACAAAGATTTGTATTTAAAGGACGTAAATGGAATATGCTAAAGCTGGGCGAATGCGGTACACGGATTTATCCAGAAGTACTAGAAAAAGAAGCAATCCAAAATGGAGCCGAAGCTGCTATTTGTCAAGAAGTAAATGATAGAATTGTATTGCATTACACTGGCGAATTATCTAATATAGATAAAATTAAAGAACAATTTTCTTATATTCAACGACTTAGAATTAAACAAGTACCGCATATCGAAGTCGACGATAACTTACGTAAAGTTGTAAGGACACAAGTGCTGTGAAAATAACAGTAGTAGGCGCGGGTACAGCAGGTGCGTTTGCAGGTGCGTGGGCTAAGAAAAACTTTCCTGATGCAGAAGTTGTACAAATTTATAGCAAAGACATTCCAACAATCGGCGTAGGCGAAAGTGTTACTCCGCATATATGGGCGTTTTTAGAACATTTTGGTGTTGATCAATCAAAATGGATGACAGATGTAAATTGCACAACAAAATTAACAAACTGTTTTGAAAATTGGGCTGACGAAGATCAGCACTTTGGGTTTACATTTAATAAACCAATAGACAAGTTATATAATTACGATTTAAATACATATTTAAATTGCAAAAAACCTAACTACTTGGATGTTTGTATTGACTTGTATAAAGATAAGGATGTAAACAGTTTCCAAGAAACTTATTATGATTTGTATGACTCAGTTTTGCAAAATCAAATACCAAAATCAACAAAGCAACCGTATGCATTATCGCATCATATAGATGCTAACGAAATGGCAAACTGGGTAATTAATAATATATCAGTGCCATTAGGTGTAAATTTTATTGAAGGTAAAGTTTCAAACGTTACATGTAGCAGCAGTGGTATTAAAAGTGTTACAGTAGATGGTGCAGAAATAGAAAGCGATTACTGGTTAGATTGCACAGGATTTTCAAGACTATTAATAAACAATGTTTCAGACGAACTTGTTTTGTATAAAGATAATAAACCTAATACCACTATAGTTATGCCCATTAAAAACAAAAATGAAAAAGTTTTTACAAGAACAATACGCAACGAGTTTGGGTGGCAATTCAAAATTGCGTTACAACATAGGACCGGAACAGGAATTACATTTAGTGATGAATATTTTACAGACGAAGAAGTAAAAAATTATTTACTACAAAATGAGAAAGACAATTTACTAGAGCCAAGAGTTTTAAAATGGAAACCTGCTAGAATGAAAAATCCTAGATCGGGTAACGTTTTTGCAATAGGATTAGCGGCAGGATTTATCGAACCTATGGAAGCTAATGCATTGTATCTAACACTTGCTACAATTTATAGAGCTGTAGACACAATAAATTTTCAAAATGATAAGTTATTTGACGATATTATTCCACAATGTTTTGATGATGCAGCATTTTTTATTCTTGCTCATTATACACTTTGTAAAAAAGGAAATAGTAAATTTTGGAAAGATATGCGTAACTTAGGTATAAAAAATAATCATGAAGAACTAGTATACGAAAAATATAAGAAAAATACACTTATGAAAAGTTCGCATTGGAAAACATTGTTTCCTGATTACATGTGGGCCCATTTGGCAATCGGTTGGGGGTGTAATTTAGACAAATACGGAAACAATAGTTCCGAAGAACAAAAACAGTTAGTGCTCAACTATCTTGAATCCAACAGGCAACCCATCTTTAATTGATTTTGCCCAGTGTTGATTTGTTGTAAGTCGTACTCCTGTTTCAAATACTTCAAAGTTGTTCATTACATTACGATAATTCATTTGATTTAATACTGGACTAATAAATTTATCAAACATAAAACGAGGATTTTCTCCACCAGGATGTATTGAAATGTCTTTGTATACCCACAACGCTCTTGTTAGCAACTGTCTAACCACTAACTGGTATCGAGGATATTGTCCAAAGTTAGCAGCACTATGACTTTTACCAGCACACATTGAATAGTATTTGCCGTCGGCTTCAAGAGGATACATTTTGTTTTTATCTAAATCAATCAACGAAGCACAATCGCCACTTATATTTAAATGGTAACGGTTGTCAACATCAGTATGTGCAAAATAACATGTTCCAGACTCTTGTTTTATAATCCTTGCTTCTCCGATATTCTCTAACGGTGCAATTAATTCTTCAAATACTGTACCCTTATACTCTGGTAGTATCTCCCAAGGATCATAAAAGAAATCTCCTGTTGGCTTGTTGAGTACATTTTTACCGTCCATGCTCTGACACAACGCATTAGCCTCTAAAAGTTTAGCAGGAGTTGTTGTAAATTCAGTGTTAGTAATCATACTGTATTTACTAGATAAGTAATTGTATGATACGAGGATTCGAAAACTTACCTTACATTGATTTAGATCCGTTTTTAGATGTTAGTGGATTTCAAACACTACATGCCGAAATTGCAAGCGGCATGGCACAAGCACGTGAGTATGCTAAAGAAGGTACATGGATGAAACCAGGGTTTAACTTTGATGACATGAGTTATATTTCAAACTGGAAACCTGTATACAAAGCGTTTGAAGAATATCAGCAATTAGAAGACAACGATCCTATACGCATCGAAGGTGATAAACTATTTCCCAAAGACTTTAGTGATTACAAACAGCGTAATATATTTGTACGTTACTTGTCAACTACATTAGGCGCACACGATCCATACATTTATTATGTATTACGTGAAGAAGGCACCAATATGAAAGACCGCGGCAAGGAAGAAAGACAAGAAACACCTGAGGCAAAATATTTTCCAAGCGTTATGCAATGGGTTAATAAACTCAAAGAAGATAATATTATTGAACACGTAGGCAGAGTAATATTCTTTGTTAGTGCAAGTAGTAGTAAGCCGTTTGAACACAGAGATTTAGATGCCGATACACAAGACTATACTGATCACAACATAGAATTTATACACATACGTCCAAGTACCAAGCGTGGATTTTACATATGGGACCCAGAACATGAGCGCAAGCATTATGTAAACAGTCATGCCTGTTTTTTTAATGACCAAGACTGGCACGGAGGCGAATTTAGTATGGAACAAGAATACGGACTACGTATTGATTGTAAGTTTACACAAGAATTCAAAGAACGTATAGGTATAGGACACTTGACACACTATTAATGTGTGTTATAATACAGCATGAAGATCAATAATGTTTATATTCCTTTAGAACAAGAATGGAAAAGAATAGGTATTAGTCTAAGTGGCGGTGCTGATAGCGCTCTACTGGCATATCTTGTCTTGAGTAATACAAATGCTGATATATATTTTACAACACAAGTACGTATGTGGAAAACTAGACCGTGGCAGCGATGGATTGCTAAGGATGTTGTTAGTTGGTTTCGAGAAAAATTTAATAATCGTATAGAACACATTGAAGGATTTATACCTCCAGAGATGGAAGAGCCAACTGATTACTTGATTAAAGATGAATACGGATCAATGAAGTCTGGTAATCGTGTTATACTGCGTTCACACAACGAATACATTGGACATTTGTATAAACTTGATGCATGGTATGCTGGTGTTACACTAAATCCAACTGAAAAGTTTGACGGTAAACTCGATGATAGAGAAACTGCACGTTTGCCAATTGAAATGAAGCACATGGGCGCATCTATATGCCATCCTTTTACTAATGTACGTAAAGACTGGATTATAAAACAATATGTAGATAACAACATAGGTGAACTTTTAGAAATTACACGCAGTTGCGAAGGCGAGTTTGAAGGCATTGACTATACTACATACACACCATATGAGAAAGTTCCAGTTTGTGGCAACTGTTTCTGGTGCAAAGAACGAGAATGGGGTATAAAAAATGCACTCAAGTAAAACGTTCTGTATGCACCCGTTTACCGGGCTTGCTACACGAGAAGACGGTGCAATTAAAGTGTGTTGCCGTAGCCAACCCATTGGCTGGATACAAAATGAGAGCTTGGAAAGTGCATGGAACAATGAAAACATGCGTAGAGTACGTCAACAGGTGCTAGACAACGAGATGCCTGCTGAATGTGTGCCATGTTTTGACTTAGAAGCACAAGGTGTTGAAAGTTTACGTCAGCGTCATATACGTGATAGCTTTCCTGATGCACGTATTAACTTATATCCTAATGCATTAGACAGTTTAGCAGACGACTACACTATGCCATTTGAATTTCCTACAATAGAAATTAAGATTAACAACTTGTGTAACCTTAAATGTCGTATGTGTAACCCGTTAGATAGTACACAATGGAAAGACTGGGAAGAAGTTGAAGAGTTTTACAAAGAAGAAGGCAACTATCTAGTAGATGCTGTAAGAGGACTAGGACTTACTAAAGCACCTTACATTGGCATGTTTGAAAAAGACGATGAGTTTTGGTCAAACTTAGAAAAACTGTTACCTTACTTTCGTAGAGTTGAATTTGCAGGCGGTGAACCACTAATGGATCCTAATCATTATAAGATCCTAGATATGTTAGCACCCTACGGGGACAACATAGAAATAAAGTACGCTACAAACGGCACAGTGACGGGTATAAAGGGCGGTAGGACTATACACGACTATTGGCCTAAGTTTAAGAATGTAGTAGTAAACGTAAGTATAGACGGTATACACGATGTATACGACCATATAAGAGGTAATGGCGACTTTGCACAAGTAGAAGAAACAGTAAAGATATTTAAAAGTTTTCCTAATGTAAAGTATGTTGTAGGTGCATGTACAGTACAAGCAGGTAATGCACTACAATTACCTGATATAATTGATTACTTTTTAAACAAAATGGGCATTGTATTTTACTCGCACAGAGTAAACTATCCAAACGTATTGAGTGCGCAATGCTTACCAAACAAATATAAGACAAGAATTATACGACAACTAGAGATGCTTAAAGAACAAGTAGTCGACTACCCTATTATGAGCGTAGACAAAAGATTACTGCCTATCACACTGCAACAGATACAGGACAATATTAACTTTTTAACTGCTAGAGATTTAAGCGACAAGTGGCCGCAAACTTTAGAGTTCAATCGTAGACTTGATGTTAGTCGCGGACAAAGAAGTTTTGAAAGTTTGATAGATGATTACGCAAGTTAAAAATAATATCAATGACGATACGTTAATGATAGATATGAGTATTGGTAATATTTGTAATTATCAATGCTGGTATTGTTTTAAGGGCGCACACGAAGGTAATCACAAATGGTTTGATTACGATATATTAATTAAAAATACAGACAGACTGCTCAATTGGTATATGCAACAAGGAAAAACTACATTTGACATACACTTTGTTGGAGGGGAACCTACACATTGGCCAAAGTTACTTGATTATATTACATATTTAAAAACTAATTACAACTGTTTAATTAGTATGACTAGTAACGGCAGTAAAAAAATAGAATTATGGCAAAAGTTTTCTATGTATTTTGATAAAATACATTTGAGCTACCATCATCGACAATCTAATATTGATAGTTTTATTAAAGTTGCTGATCTTTTGTATAAAAATAAAGTAATAGTTAGTGCAAGTGCTATGATGGATCCTAGTGCATGGAATGAATGTATGTTAGCTGTAGGAAAAATGAAAAAAAGCAAACATCGCTGGACCATAAGATATGCCGAAATATTAAGCAATAAAGAATACACCGAAGACCAAAGACAAATACTACACAAGCACAAGGCACGTAGTGCAAATCCATTTTGGTTCTATTTAAATAATAAATATAAAGCTACTAAAGTTAGAGTAGACAATAAACATGTGCCTGACAACCATCTTTTAGTAAATAAACTTAACAAGTTTAAAGACTGGCAATGCAATTTAGGAATTGACTGGATTCATGTTGGTCCTAATGGAGAACTTAGTGGAACATGCGGTGAAATATTATTTGGAAGAGAGAAAAATTATAACTTTAGACGCAAATCTTTTTATCGAAAATTTAATCCAACACTACAACCTGTTATATGTACAAAAACAGAGTGCTTGTGTATGCCCGAAACAAATATTAGCAAATGTTTAGTGTAGAAAATAGATGGCCGCACTATAGAGATAGTGTTAAAGTCGAGTGGAACTTAGGCAAGCGTTGCAATTTAGATTGCACATATTGTCCTGCGGAAATACACGACAATTTTAGCAGTCACAAAGACTTATCAACACTGTATAAAACAGTTGATACACTTGCAGAAATTGAAAATGTACGTATAAGTTTCACAGGTGGCGAGCCGTGCGTACACCCACAGTTTGAAGAACTAGTAAATTATGCTAGACCTAAAATAAACTGGTTGAGTGTAACTACAAATATTACAAGAAAGCCAGAATACTATCAAAATTTAAATGTCAATTATCTTGTACTTAGTTTACACTTTGAGGATAAGCAATGGTGTGAACGTGTTGAAACAATTAGAATTCTAGCAGGAACATTAGGTGGTGGTAAACACCCAAAAGACTATCATGTTATGATTATGGCACACCATGATTATATGGATGAAGTAAAACTTGCAACTAGAATTTTGATCGAACACAATATTCCATTTAGTCTTAGACGTATACGCTGGACAGAACGACATGACTGGTTTGACGATATGCGTTATAACCTAGATGATCTTGAGTGGATTAAAAGTGTACAAACTACAGCAAAAGCAAACACACTTGTTGATAGTAAAGATTTAGTACATACAAACGACTTACTTAAAAACAAATTAAATATGTTTAAAGGATGGCAATGTAAAGCAGGAGTTGAAAGTTTAATGATTAATTGGGACGGGGAAGTACATCGTGCTACGTGTAGAGTAGGCGGTAGTTTAGGCAACATATACAACGGCACATTTGAAAGACCCGAAGTAGCTGTAATTTGTTCAAGAGATTGGTGTACTTGTGCAGCGGATGTAAATATAACAAAATGGAAGTAAACGCAATAAAATTAACCAATCCAGAACCTATGATGATAACATGGGATATTGGAAGACGTTGTAACTTTGATTGTACGTATTGCGAAAGCACAAGACACGACACAGTAAGTCCACCTACTCCAAAACATAATTTAGAACATACAC
>Ga0206682_10003460_pt1 | contig 13465 bp, 7 predicted proteins | sample M240m12015metaG_FD_155444 | JGI IMG/M metagenome (GOLD analysis project Ga0206682, IMG submission 155444) | Ammonia-oxidizing marine archaeal communities from Monterey Bay, California, United States - M2 40m 12015 | ecosystem: Environmental > Aquatic > Marine > Intertidal zone | place: USA... | reverse complement strand
TCCCAACTAATGCAAAGGCTTGGGTTGATGGTGTGGAAGTTGATGCTGACTGGGCAATTCCTTATGTCGAATATCAGGGACTCTGTAGTATCATTACGCCTGCCTTCGGTATCTCGGCAATAGGAGCGTTTGCACGTGTTCCTAAAGGTGATGGAACTGGCTTTGTATCGTGTTTCATTATTGCAGCTTTGGATATGCCTCTGGGTGGACCTCCGTTCTTCTTCATCAATGGGTTAGTCGGTGGATTGGGTCTGAATCGAGATCTCACTTTGCCGAGTATCGATGAAGTAGAGAATCACTTACTCATTGAATCACTCGGCGGTTTCTCCGATCCGATGGATGCGTTGGCAAGCATTAAGCCGCAATTCCCAGTCAAGTACGGATCATTCTGGTTTGCACTTGGTTTGAAGTTCAAGACCGTCGAAATAATGGAAACTCGAGCAGTTCTCTTTGCTCGATTTGGTGATGACTTCACGATTGGGTTACTTGGTTTGTCTACAATGGACCTTCCAAAACCATCCATACGAATTGCTCACATTGAACTTGCCATACTTGCATACTATGACAGCGGAGAGAACGTTCTCTGGGTACAAGCTCAACTTACCGATGATTCCTACCTCTTTGATGAGACGTGCCGTCTAACGGGTGGTTTCGCTCTTGTTACCTGGTTCAATACTGGAGAATTTGTTATCAGCTTAGGAGGATATCATCCGAACTTCAACGTCCCAGATTACTATCCAGTCGTTCCACGATTAGGATTCAATTGGAAACCAACATCAACATTGACAGTGAAAGGAGGCGTGTATTTCACGCTCTGCAGCCGTGCTGTTATGCTTGGTGGACGATTGGATGCATCCTTCAAGAAAGGGAAAATCAAGGCCTCTTTCGTAGCAGGAATGGATGCTCTCGTTCAGTTCGATCCATTCTATTATGAATTTGACATTTACATCAATCTCAGCATTAAGGTTGGAAGACTGAAGGCAGGTATTGGTGCAGATTTACATATTGAAGGTCCAAGAATGCATGGTATTGCACAATTGGAAGTCCTCTTTATCAAATTCAAGGTGAAATTTGGCAACAACGATAGTCCACCATCAGAATTGACAGTACGCGAATTCCTGCACAAGCACATTCGTCAATTATCATCAGGATCTCCGATGGCTGTTTCTTCATGGCTTAACTCTGAAGAGGCTCATACAACCACTGTCGTTGAAGGAATCATTCGTTCAAAAGAGCAAGATGAATCGAACATGGGTTCTGACATAAATCCATACTTAGTTGGTCCAGAGTTTTCGTTATCCTTGCTCAGTAAATTCCCAAGCATGGAATCGATTTTTTTGGGTTCTAGTTACGAAAACGGAAGATCTCCAAGTGGAGTGATCAAACCTGTCGACAATGTGGTCTTATTCCCTGTCAGTAAAAAGGCAATAATTCCAGTCACAAAAATACGTTTGTTTAATCTTGATACGAATTCAGAACTCGAGGGAGCGATTGCTGGAATGGATTTCATTGCAACACTCGGTGGATTTGCTTCATCAACATGGTCAACAGAAGGGAAGACTTCCACAGTTGGTTCCAAATTCTTCATCAATGGTGGATTGATGAAAGCAACAACAACCTTTGAAGATGGAGGCCAATGTATTGCCTTTGAAGGAAATATAGAACCATGTGAAATGAACATGCATCTTCCTCTTCAAGAAGATGAAACAGCTCTTGTTTCAATGATAGACGACTTGAATACAATCACTCTTGACCTATCGAAATCACCTATGGCCCTTATCGAATCAATCATAACTGATGAAAAAGTAAGCGTTAATGCCCGTGCGTTCAAGACAGAAGTCGAGAAGAAGGGCAGTTTCAGGAGGGATGTTTTGTGAGCAATAAACCAATCACCCTCAATCGTATTCGACGAATGCGAGCCGAACCGAGAACAGTTTCTCTTGCAGGAGTACGAGATCAATCAGAAAAGATTGTTCGAATCGATATCATCGATGATAAAATCGATGAAGTCATTGAATTTACATCTCCAAAAGTTGTCAATTCTGTGAAAATGCGTGGAGAATCAATCGTCGATAAGAAACCAGTTGGGCATACAACTGTATTGAAGATAAAAGATGCTCAAGAAGCAGTTCGGGTAATACCTCCTTCAGTTCGTACAACAAAACAATTGCATTCACTACGTGGAGGCGTTCGAGAAAAGGATTCTCGACAAAGTAGAACCGTGAATACAAATCCAACAGCGATTCGGGAAGCATCCTATCTCAATCAAATGTCTCAAAAAATAAATACAGATGGGTTAAGGATATTTTCAGGTCAAACTATCGTTGTGAAATTACATCAACATGATGATCGGAATTTGAGTCTTCAATATCACGGTGATCAAGGCATGCGAATCGCCACATGGAATGATGCAGGTATGCCTTTGTTGGATGTTGATGTTCTTCCCTCTGAGAAAAAGGTCATCAATTTACCTTTGAAATCAGAGTACCTTTCTCTGTTTGGTTACGGTGGTGACCAAAGTCTGTTTGAAGGCTGTATTGAAGGGCCAGGAGCAATCTCTCTCAATTATTCTACAGACGATACTGCGGGCGTTGGATTCCATCCTAGGTCACGTCTTGTATCAAGTCCAATTGGCTATCTTTGCCGTGGTGGTCTTGTCAATTTAAGCACAATCAGTCAATCCGAGAAACCATGGATTGATGCAGTCGAGGCTTTGAAACACACAAAGGAATCCATTCTGAAAACATCTTCGAAAATAACCACTTTTGCAGTTGTCCATTCTCATGATGATATTCCTTCCTTGGAATGTAATGGGGTCTCTATACTCTCAGATGCATATTTGATTCGTGGAGCTGCATTGTCAATATCAATATGGGCCGTTGAATCTGGAAATGAGAACGATACCTGTACAATATCTGCGTCGTTTTCGAATCCAGGAACTCTTCACTCAATGGTTGGATTAGTCGGGCATCATGAAGAATGGATTGAATTCTTCAAATCCAGAGATTGGACTACAATTATCGAAGAAGGCTCAATCACAGGTAAAGGGGAATCAGTCGTACAGGTCTTTAGTGGTGAAGTGGGGCAAAAAGCATCTCCTGCTCCACCTTCATTGAAAGAGATCAAGGTGAAGCCAAAGACAGAACAAATTGTAGGTCCAAGTTTTGATTTGGGCACTCTTTCGATGGGTGAAGATTGGTCAAAGGACATTTCCAATCTGGCAAAAGACGCTGAAGGTGATAACATGACATTCGAGAAAGTTAGTGGTCCTAAAGGAGTCAATGTGAGTGAAGAAGGATTGATGACTTTCAAACCTGATGACTCAGATTTAGGATATTTCAAGATACGAATTCAAGTTTCAGATAAGGGCGGTAATGGAGGAATAGCAACATTCTTCGGAACGGTTGTCGATAATAATGCTCGTCCATATTGGATAGGAGGTGAATGAATGAGTAATACGAATCCTCCACCTCCACCTGTTGGTGAATACCGCCTTTTTGATAGGGTTCTAGGACCCCTTACTGCTGGAAGCTACAAGATAGAAATCGAACAAGGTTTTGACTCAGAACAAGGTTCAGTCTCCAAATTCTTCGATGTCACTGGCCCAAGATGGGGTTTAGAAGCTACTGAAGTGCATGCTGTGTTCCCTCCAAGAAATGAACAGAATGCGACAACAGATTGCTATGTGCCATTTATTACATTACAACGGCGTTCTTTGCCATGGGAACGATTGGTTCTGCTTAATGGTGAAACACCTCAGGATTTTAGATCATATAATCAAATGAAATACAATGAGGATTGGAATGATGCTCGAAAGTATCCATGGGTCGCATTGTTGGTATTTACTGAAGATGAACTCACTCATGGAGGAGAATTAGGCATTTACAAAGGCGATGAAGGCCTTTGTTTCGTCGATTCTAAGAATTCAATTCCTGGTGTCTTTTCTCACTGGAGTCAATCGAAAAGGGATGGCTTTGGCATAGACACATCTATGGATGAAATGATTGTTGATGCAGTACGCGTGGATTCCTCAATACTGCGTTCTATAGCGCCTCGTTTTGAAGAATTGAAACTACTTTCTCATGCCCGTCAAGTGAATCCACAGGACAAAGAACAATGCGGTTCTGATGAAGACGGATGGTTCTCAATCGTCATGAGCAATAGGGTCTTGAAACCTAATCAAACCTATCATGCATGTTTAGTTTCCTTAGAGGGTAGATTATCAGAAAATATACTACCTACAAATCCTGCAATCGAGAGAAAGGCTTCCTCAGCCAAACTACAATCAAAGCATGTTACATCGGCGCTAATGGCGAATGTTGGTCTTCCATCATTTGGTAAGAAGGCAAGCGATAAGGCAGGTAAACAGGTAGCAAAAGAAGCCAAATCGCCTTCCAAGGTTAAGACGTTCACAAATCTGGTCCTCTTGCATCATTGGACATTCAATAGTTCTCAAACGAATGGAGATTTCCAAGCACGTATGGAAAATCTCAATGTTCGCGTTGAATCCTCAACGAGAAATGGAATAAATGCTGGCGATACAATTCCTATTAGCGATGTAGATTCACAGAGAGATACCATAGAACCGATGCTCCTTGGTACTGATTCAGTTCCTGGAATGACTGCGAATAGTTATCTCTCTACGGAGATGCATGGCTCGGATGGGTTGTCTGAAGATGTATTGTACAGAGGTCCTTTAGTGGCTTTCTCAGAACAACGCGATATCAAGGAAAATCCATATGCTAATTCGGATGCAGCTCTGGCGATCATTAGTGAATTAGCCATCTGGGATATTTCTCATGCATCAGCCTTCGAACTTGGAAGGTTGCTTGCTTTGGGTAATGGTAAATTCATGAAAGCAATGAAATCCTGGATTGCCAATGATATTCGACAAGAACAACGCGAGGAGGTTGAGAAGAAGATTGAGGAGAAAGGATTCTCAATACCTGTGCTTAATCAAAGACTTCAGAGTATAAAGGAAGAATCATCGATACGTATGGTTAGAGAGTCTCGTCTCAAACTAAGCATCTCTATACCAGAGATTTCCAAAGAGGATTTAGGGGCTAATTTAGAAGATAATTATCCACACATAGCAACAGAAATAGGAGGTGGGAACAATGGCCAAAGCTGAAGATGCACCTCTGGCAACTACGAAAATGGAGATTGTAGATGCTTCAACGACTGATTCTTTTAAGTGGAGAAATGAGATTTTAACCCTTGAGAAATACTTCAAAGGAAATGAATCCAAATCTCAAACCATGAGATGGCTCACAAGGTTGAGATTACTCGAGCCAATCCCATTCCAATATCTGGTTCCAAGTGAAGATATGCTTCCTTCAGAGACAATACGATACTTCCATATTGATCGGAATTGGGTTGATGCTCTAATTGACGGTGCATTGAGTGTTACGCTGACATCGACGAGAGAAAGGCAATGGCTTCTGAAGAAAATGGATGATGGAAAAACAAGATATTCATCACTTATGGAAGATTTAGATGTTGCTGAAAATCTTGCAGATGAATACCGAAATTATGTCACAAGCAAATCAAATTCTACAACTTCAAGTAAACAAACAGGAAGCAAATTGACTGGATTCTTGTTCCGTAGTTCAGTGGTTCGGGATTATCCTGGATTGGAAATCACAGGATATCGTTCTGAGAATCGCTCTGAACCTTGGGAGGATAAGAATCAGGTCAGTATTCATCGTTTTGCAAGATTATCTGAATCGATAATCATGGTCATCTTCAATGGATGTCCAACGCATATTCGATTTCAAGAACCCGCCGAAGGAATTCGGATAGGGGTTGATGGTGATGAAGATCAATATGAATTGAAGTTGAAAAACCCGGATGGGACTTTACTTACAAATGGAATGAAAATTGATGTCAATAAAAGAAGTTATGGAGATAAATCTGTAATCGATATTTTGGGATTGTATAATTCCCTTGCAGCGAAAATTGAATCCAATGACCTATCCAACTCATTTGATAAACAAGAAAGTGCCCTAATAGCAACACAAATGTTGCAATATCCATACCAGCAAGATTTCGTTCCATACTCTCAGATGCAAGATGGTTCAACGCCACACCCGCACAAAGATGCAATTAATTGGGGAGGTGATGACTGATGGCAAAAGGAAGTAAAAAGGCTGACAAGAAGATTTCAAAAGAATCGAAAGCAGCGAAAAGTGTAACGAAAAAAGATGGTACTAAGAAATCCTCAAAGAAGAAAGTGATTGCACCTACTCAAGAAACAGTGCCATCTGGAATCAAGGGGAATCAAGTATCTGGGCTCTCACCAACTTCTGAAGAGTTCTTCAATCAGACCTTTGATTCAAATCTCCATCGTGGAAGTAGAATTATTGTCCCCATTGATTTACAAATTTATGTCATTGAAGATCCCAATCCACAAGACGTGTATGATTTAACTCAGATTTTTGATGATGATGAGCGAAATAGACCTCGTCAAAATCAGAAACAACTCGAACAGGGGATTCACTTGCATTGGGCTATGCCTGATGCATTGATGACTGGTGATGAAGTACATGATCCTGATATTGAATTATCGGAAGATATACCGCTCAGTGAAATGTTCAATTTCCCTTCGTTACCAGATCGATGGTTGATTTTACGTCATTGGACCCTTGCAAATGGTATTCCATGTGTCAAAGCATGGGTCGTAGAGTCAGAAAAGCAAACAGTAACTGAACTCACTTCTTGGAGGAAATCTGAATCCACGGTTTCTCTCAATGCATTAGACGATGGAATCGTTGGAAATGGTGATGATATGGGTTGGACTGCAACATACCATGCCGCAAAGGGCAGATTTACTTTCCATGAAAATCCTGGAACGAATATTTCAGGTCCTTTGAGTTATTCGGTAACAGGTTGGTTCAATGATATGGATTCAGATCCGCTCATGTGTCCGATTGAAACGACACGCGGTGAATGGAGCGACATGATGAAAGCTCTCGGATGGTTCTATCCTCAGAGTGAAATCGTTAAGGCTGTTAATTCCAAAAATCAAACACAAATTGTTGGTAAAGAAGTGGCTGGAGTAAAGGGAGTTCCGGAATTTAGGGGATGATATTATGGCGAAAACAAATCATAATTCCAAACCTAGCCCCTTTGATTCAAAGGAAAGCAATCCTTTTGCCCAAACCAGTGCCTCTGAATCGAAATCAAGTCCTTCATCACCTGAGTTAAGCCATTCCGCTGGACAAGGCAATAATCCGATTAAAGAGCCAGGTAAACATGATTACGTTCTTCCGAACCCTGATTTAGACCCAATCGGTGTTCACTGGCCTAGGCAAAGCCTCTTTGTTGGTTCAAACCATGTCGTTCAATGGAATGGTGGAGGTGGTGGTTTTGCAGCAAACTCCGATAGCGTATCTGAAGCAGATCTGGATGTCGCATTGGGAAGAAACCCAATTGAAAGCTTTGCAACTGTTTTAGCAGGTGAAATCCCCAATCTAACCGGAAATGAACGAAGTCAAGTGGAACAATTACTCACCGCTTTTGGATTAGGTGTTTATTCTGAGACGACTCAGCCAAATGGCGATGTTGCTCTAGAAACTGCAGTGCATAGAGAAAGTTTCGATTCGATTCAAGGTGGAGAAATAAGTGATTGGAGGAAAGATTCTGAAAAACCAGATACTCCTGTTTCTATTCCAAACAATCAAACAGAGGATGAGAAGAAGAAAGAGGGTCTAAAAGAACTAAACTTTGCAGCACCAAATTTCTATCAGTCAAGTGATATTTCTGTCATGATTACAAATACACACCGATCGACACGTCATGGAGAAGATGGGATTCACGATGAGGATGGTATGCTGCAATGCCGAATGAGTGATGTTGCATTTAACGTTCTATCTAATGATCCTTCCACCAAACCTGTGTTCCCTAATCATGGTGCAATCCCAGTTGAATGTGAAAAATTATCTCAAGAATTATCATATCATGCGAGTGTATTGAATAATACAACAACAAGAGAAGAATTTACTAAGATTAAGAAATTGGTTTCAGGAGAAGATTTGGACCAGAAAGTATCTTTTAGCATTGACGATTTCTATACCATCTTTATGAATCATATTCGCTCTCCTGTTGCTATTAATGTATGGAATCAAGCATGGATTCCATTGTTTGCTGAATGCTCATTCGAATTGGCTGAACTTTCAAAGGAAGATTTCGAATTTATGGATTTGGATTATGAAATTAAACCAGATGTGTGGACTTCAATTAGAAATGGAGAAAAGCAAATTACATGGCATTCAATAAACCAAATTTTACCTCTTTTCGCTAAAGCAGGTTCTGTATTGTCTAAACAAGTAGAATCTTACTCGATGAATGAATCCAATAATGCTCCAATGGGAATGACGGATTTAGCAATTCAATTACAAGGGTATGATGTTCTTTCTACAGTACTTGATGTGAATGATGCAATTCGTTCTTCTGGATTTAATGAGCTAATACATTGTGGCTTGATTCGATTAAATCTAATGAAAATTATTGATGCCTTTGGAAACTCGATTCAATTTGATAGCCAGAACAAGACGCCACAAATAGCAATGAGTTTGGAATCATCTGATGATTCAGAATTTGCAATATTGAGACCTCGTTCGATTGAACCAATGCGTGTATTACTTACGCTCACTGATGGTTGTGAAGATGGAGATGATCCTGAACGAGCAGGATATACAATATCTCCAGTTAGTGCATTCATTCTTCCTGATCATATTGAATGGGCAATGGAAGTTTTCGATCCTCAAGGAAAGCCCTCTGGTCAATTAAGGGTTGCAGAACGTGATATTCGTCTTGGTGGTTTCCAAACAGGTAGGCTCTTGTGGGATCCTGCTCCTGGAGTTGAAACCCAGTTGGGAGCGCCTCCAGACATTGGTAATTCGCATGCCAATTCAATGCTCCAACAATTAGTTGAAATTAGTATTCAAGATGAAGTTAAATTACAACAAGCAAAACGAGAGCATCCTGAAAGTCTTGAGATGTGGCCTGAAGGTGTCCTTTCATCTCTTATGCGAGCAATTGACACCACTTTGTGGGATACAGACCCGTTAGGTAAATCTCCTGAAGACCTTCCTTCGCTTTATTCTGGAAGGCCTCTGGCGCTAGTAAGAGCTGAACTTGAAATCGAGTTGAATCCAGAAGATCCAAATTATGCTAACCCAGAGGACATTATTGAAGTTAAGTTGGGCGATATGGAACGTCTTGTTGATGGATTATTAGGCTACTTTTTGGATAACGATTATTCAAGATTCTATTCAGTCTTGACAGATCATGTTATCCAGTTGCCCGAAAATAATATCCAACATGAATATCTTCGAACAGATTCAACAATTGATTTAAGATTCGATCAAAAACGCCAACTGACCTTATTGATGGATCCTCAGTCCGATGTCCATGTGACAACCGGAATGTTACCACAGAAGGAGATAGGGCTGATGAGAGAGCACAAGCAGCAGCAATTAGCCCAAATTGCACCAACCTATCGTGCAGGGCCAATGCTTGTTGATCCAAGCACTGTAAGAATGCCAGTTCCTGATTTGATCTTGCCTACAGAATGGTCATGGATGACAAAGAAAAACTCAAACCAATGGGATGAAGATCCGATTGTTCCAGAAGATGGAAAACCTCACATGCCGAGTGGAAGAATAAAAGCATGGAATGGTTGGCTAAAACTAAACAAAAAAGACGAATGAGAGTGATATGATGAAAAAACTATTGATACCATTATCTGTTGGAATACTGATTATATTCTCTTCTTTGAGTTTCAGTCCGACAGATTCATTGGATTTGGACAATACTGGAACAGTAAACTTAGCCTCATCCTCTAATTTGGATTTGCTGCTTACTGGTGAATCATTGATTCACCTCGTTAATGATGATATTTCTCAACCAATTCACAAATTCCTCATCAAAGATTCAGTTATGGATTCTGAAGGCAATACATATGTCGTAGGTAACTTAAGGGACGCTGGAATTATTCTCGATGAACTACCTCGTGTCAATTTGAATGATGACATCCTACGGAACGCTGAACGTTCTTCTCCAGTAGTAGCGAAAATGAATTCGAATGGAGCATGGATTTGGATGTATTATCCAATTCCAGAAAAAGGGGATGTCTGTTATGGTGAATCCTTTTTGGAAATTGACGACTCTTATGCCTATGCTAATTCGATATCGCTTTCTGTAGATGAGTCAAGTATTTCATTCGTTGGTGAATTTAGTGGATGTTATGATTTCAGTTCTTCGAATTTAATTTATAATTCAGATCCTGTGTTGAATGGATACATTGCAACTGTGAACACCTCCACTGGCAACTTAGATTGGGTTTTATCTATCCAGCATGAAGATGCTGACGTTTCCTTTGGTGGGATTTTTTTAACCTCAGTTAGTCATTCAGATAGCCTTTCAAATCCCAATGTCTACATTGCAGGGGCAGTTAAAAGTTTGACAATTGATCCAGAAAACTCAGCAGCAGGTGATATTGATCTCGTCAGAGGGGATGACAATGGAGATGCTTATTTTGCTGTTGTTTCAGATATGGGTGAGTTATTGTTTCAAGCGGATAGTTGCTCCGGTAATAATTTGCAAAATCCAACATCTGGAACGAGCTGCAATGGTGCAGGTACTGAGCAGGGAGTAAGCATTGATGTTTATGATGATTCAGTCATGATTGGAGTTGAAGTGGATAGTGGTGAATCAAGCGTTCGAATTTTTAACTCAAATCCTGTTACTAACCCTCCGAATAAGGTTAATCCATTGGCTTGGGGGATTAATGCCCTTACTTACGAAGGTCTTTCGAGTAATGCATTGGATTTGAATGGTGAATCAAACAAGGACGAAGAAATTCTCGATAGCATTGTAGTCGATAGCCAACTGACGTACATGGTGACACAAAGTATGAGTGAGGGCGCTTCATTACCTCTGACAATTGTGAACTTAGACAAAGGGACGACTGACAAAATATTCACTGCAGGTTCAGAACCCAAGTTCATTCCTAGAGGATTTGTTCACGGTTCAACAATGGGCACTCATATCCTTGGTTCCTGGATAAGTGCTTCTCCAATAACTTTATCCTGGACAAATTCGACTGGACACAGTGGTTCAATGAATTTGGTACAAGGTGATTTCTTGATCGATTTAGATGATTATTCAAATCCTGCAAGTCTAACTTTACCGTTTAATTCCTTATTCAGTTACACAATTGCAAATGATTATGGATCACAGACATCTATTTTTGGAGCTAATAATCAGGGTTCGCACAACATCGGAAATGTTTACTCACATGATACAGATGGTGATGGTATTTCGGATTCATATGATTCCTACGCCTTTACCCCAGGGGACCAAGACCTCGATTCAGATTCCATTTTGGATGTAAATGACAATTGTCCAAGTCATTGGAACCTTAGACAAGTGGACTTTGATGACGATGGGGTTGGAGATGCATGTGATAATGATGTAGACAATGATGGTGTAACAAACAATGTCCCAATTGACTTCTTAGGGGCTGACAATTGTCCATTTGAAAATTCCACTGGAATGGATCTTGATGGCGACGGTTGTATAGATCCACAAGATAATACTGCTCCAGATTCTGATGACGATGGTGTTCTTGATAGCGTAGACAATTGTGTTGGAGATAATAGTCAAGATTCAGATAATGATAGTATTCCAAATGATTGTGATGATTATCCACAAGACTGGGATAACGACGGAGTGGTTGATTCCAATGACAAATGTCAAGGCTTTGACGACAGCAATGATTCTGATGATGATGGGATTCCACTCGGATGTGATGATTATCCAAATGATACAGATAATGATGGAATTATAAATCTAAATGACAACTGTATTTTCTTCTCAAATACAGATCAGACCAATCTTGATGGAGATGCTCAAGGTGATGCTTGTGACGGAGATATTGATGGCGATGGCGTATCAAATCTTGTACCTTTGAATGTCGAAAATACTTCGAATCTTGATAAGTGTCCGTATTCATTTGTATCAAATTCTTCGGATTTGAATAGCAACGGTTGTGCAGATGATGAAGAAGCTGAGAATTGTCCAATTTGTGTTAACAGCAATGACGACAATACGTCTTCTGAGAATGATGACGACCCTTTCATAGATCCCGATGATGTCACAACAGTTGCTGTTGTTGGAGGCACTGGTATCGTTGGTGGTGGTCTTTTGACACTTCTCGGATCAAAGGTTAGAAGAGCAATGAGTTTTGTTGGAATCGATGATGGTTTGGAAGCTTTGAAACATTTACCTCAACGGAAGAAGAAAGACCAAGGATCAGATCATTACTTCCGCAAAGGAGTTACGCGTCAACAAGAAATGTCTCTATCGGCAGATAAAGACTTAGATGACTACATTGAGGATGAAAAATAAATGGTGATAGTATGAGTGATGAATATATTTTAGATGATGTGATAGAAACCTTCTCGGACGAAGATACTCTTCTTTCGGATATCCAAAATAATCCAGTGAAATGGTTACTTTCTTTGGCTATTATTGTGCCGGGGATGGCGTATACTATGGCCAATGAGGCCTCTTATGCAAATGCGATGACGGCATGGGGATTGCCAGACAATTTAGATTGGATTCTAGCAATTTTTGTAACTGGACAACTGTTTATTGCACCCCTGTCCTGTTATTTCCTTGCCCGAACTGGAAATGTTGCGCCGGGTCTATTCATCGCGATGGGGGGTTCAGCAATCCTCGTTGCTAACCCCTTGGAGATTGCAGAATTTTCAGAGGCAATCGGATGGCCATTTGCGATTTTCTGTTTGGTACTTTCTGCCCCTATGCTCATCGTCTTGAAGAGTAAAAAGAAATTGCTGGATCCTGGTAAAGAACGACTTGTTTGGTGCACTTTGTTATCAACAGCCATTCTTGTATACACAATTGCGGCCATTGTCCCTTCGAGCGGTGTTGCCCTTGCTGACTTCTCATGTGAGGATGATACTGGGAGTTTGCTTTCAGAAGTCGATGTTCTCTCCGGAGCATCAGATGCTTGTACAGCCTTGACCTATCGCTATGCTCCGATTTTAGGAATGGTTGGAGCAATTGGTTGGGCTTGGCCAAAGGGTAAGAAAATTATTGATGACTTAAGCGATGATTTCTTAGATGGCCTCAAAGACTGATTTTCACGAACACGTGTTCATATAATGGGTGCTGAAAGTAACATTATGCGTAGAGTCATTTGCTTAGCACTTGTTTTCTTCTTTCTTCAAGGAAGCATTGATCTAATTCCAGAGGAACAAGGAGAGATCAAAGTCATTACTGTCGATAGCACGAATCTACGATTTAACCCATCAACAATTACACTCAATGAAGGAGATAGCGTTCGATTTGTATGGGGTGGTCAAGCACTTCCGCACAACACAGTCGAATCAAACGAGGTTTTTGATTCCGGTGAACCTGCCCGTGATGTAAATTA
>Ga0206682_10003458_pt1 | contig 13469 bp, 15 predicted proteins | sample M240m12015metaG_FD_155444 | JGI IMG/M metagenome (GOLD analysis project Ga0206682, IMG submission 155444) | Ammonia-oxidizing marine archaeal communities from Monterey Bay, California, United States - M2 40m 12015 | ecosystem: Environmental > Aquatic > Marine > Intertidal zone | place: USA... | reverse complement strand
GTGTGAATTGATTAAGTGTCAAGTTAGCTCCTACGATGTCAGGGTTAAAGGCATAGCTATAGGTATCTCTAAACTTAGCAGTTACTTCAACAGTAAAGTGACCAGTGTCTGCATAGTTAATACTACCATTACGAATAGTTTGATAAGCATAGTCACTAGCACTACGACCTCCTCTTTCTGTAGGTTGCTTCAATGTCTGATCGGAGAACCTGTACAACATATCGTACGGCTTACCTACGAAGAACGGAGTAGAAGTAAGATCACCTACGACAGTACCAGCAGAAGAAGATGTACGAGTGAAAACTACGTTATTACCAGTCTTCGTGTATACTGTTACGTTGGTAGGGTCATAGGGGAAACCACTTATAGTAGTAGTCTTAGCAGCAGCATCATAGCTAGTAGTCAAAGAACTACCGTCTACCTTACTATCAAGATACAATGTATAATCTAATCCGTCGTCAGTCAGTCCGTCCTCAAGTGTAAGCTTCTCTAAATGTAAACCGTCTGTGTCTGCTGTTATTAAATGCAAGTTACTGTCGATAAAGTCAAAGCCTCGTACATCACGCTCAAAAGTAAACTTCATCCAAGCACTCTGTACCTTCTCCTTATTACTCCAGAAGTACTTATATACGAACAACGTCTTAGGGTCTGCTGTAGTACTCATAACAATAGTATTCTCAGCTTGTGAGCCTACCATCTTTTGTATGTCAGATGTTATATACTTAGGTATTTGTTGAGTGATCTCTTCTGAGTTAAATGTCTCAGTGTTGTTATCTACAAAGTATTCGTATACTCCTTCAAAGTCATTACGTTTAAATGGGAAGTATATATAGTTACCTAATGCTACTGGTTGTATGCCGTCTGATAGATCGTACTCAGTTACAGGAGATATAGCTACAGTTCTAGGTGATAACACATCTGCTCCACGCAATACGAACTGTGAGCCTTGACTGAATAACATTAACTTCTCTTGGAACGGTACAGCGTGTTCTAGTATAGCTACCTTTGTATGACTGAGTCCTACATCTATAACAGCACTATCTAGTAACTGCTGTGTAGTAGTACGGAAGAAGTTAAAGTATTCATCCGCTTCAGAGAAGATAATGTTGCTGTCTGTAAGTATACCTAATCGGTTCTTAAAGAAGAAAATGTCTCGTATGCGTTTACCTACGAACGATGGGAAAGGATTGGTGTTATCGTCACCTGCTGATCTTCTGCTCCAACTTACAGTAGAATTGTTTTGAGTAGGTCCATAGTAAGTAACACCTAATGTCCAATTCAAGAATCCTTGTGTAGTAGCTGGTACTTCCTTCCAATACTCCTCCCAGTCAGTGCCTACTCCCGGTTCATTCTCAGTTTCTGCTGTATTGTCCTTTTCTAACTGATAATAAGTAGAGCCGTTCTTTACTGTTAATAACTCATTCGGTGTCTGCAATCTAAAGTTAGTTATTTTATTACTATTATTAAAAAAAGGTATAAGAGTAACAGGCATAGTACTTGTTATATATGAAGTATCTATACCCTCCAACGCACTGCTTTCTGATTCATCTTGGTAATAACCTACAGTCTCTATCCAACTACCCTCCCCGAAGTCTCCTTTATCTTTAGTTGAGAACCGCACATAGTAATCGTCTTGGTCTATATCCGAATCACCTATAACCTTAACAGGACCAAACCCGTTATAACAATGTAAAGGTAAGTCTGTAATACTGCTTACCTCTCTGTATATGGTACCTAACGCTTGATTAGCTAAACCATCTTCAGCTCGTATATTGAAGGGTCCTTGTTTGCTTGTTAGTTTAATAACAGAACCCCCTAAACTCACTTCAAAGTCTCCCGCAATAAATGCTACAGTAGTAACTTGTACAGGATCACTGCTTGAATTTGTAGAGCTAGCGTTTAAACCTATTCCGTAAAAACTTAAAGGATCATTTGATTGCTCCACAAAATCCCATCCAGTCCAATGACCTCTAGGTTGATCTAAAAACTTTTGGTATACTTTATAGGTAAGAAATACAGGGTCTGACCCGATAAAGCTTGAGCCTTTTCTGATGTTCCTAACTGCAGTTACCTTACCTTTCGTTACAATAAGTTCAGCGTATGCTTTACCAGAATTAGATTGGGTAATCTCCACTTCTAACTTTACTTGATAAGTATGCTCTCCTGACTGCCTTCCATATTTATCTTTTAAACTGTCGTCCTTTATAGAAAACGTGCCAGTTGAATTACCAGCTAACCAACCGCTACCTGCACCTCCGGGCGTATTTATAGTAATCGAGGATACACCCGCACCTGCGTTAGCTACATTTTCATTTATACAATTAAATAAGTCTCTAGCTATAAAACCTGTATCTGCGTGGTTTCCTTTTGGTTCTACATCCGCTGGTCCTGAGATATAAGTAGCAGGTTGGACAAATGCATTGCCGTGACTTGAGCTACTGTAATCGTGATGTTCTGCTTGTAATGCTGTAGCTATAGGTACTAACTTATCATCTACATATATACTGTAAGCCTTCTCGTAGTCTCCTAATTTAACAACAATTAAAGCTTCGTCAGCGGGGGGTGTAGACTTTTGTTTAGCAGATTCACTCCGTTGTATAACTCTATTCTTATTAACAAGAAACGTATAGTCAGCTACTGTTAACGCTCGTAAGTCAGATAACGGATTAGCTACTGCTCCTAATGATGCGTGACCTCCTAAGCTTAGATAACTATTAGCTATAGAAGTTACAGCTATGGATACTTGCGTACCATCTACTACATTGATAGCACCTATACCACCAAGCGATACAGCTACACAATACTGATTCTGCTCTGATCGTTTAACGAAGTGTGTGAATAACTTATCAGCGTTAGTACTGCTACTGTTTACCTTCTTAGTATATTCAGTAGGAGGACGTTTAACTAAACCCTCAACAACAGTAGCCCAAGCGTTAATCTGTTCGTCGCACTGACCGGGAAACCGTAAGTTGTCAGGCTGTTGTGATACGCCTTGTGCGAGATTCGGAACACTGTTTACTAACAGAGGCATCTCTTATCTATCTAAAACTCTAAGTACGCTGTAGTGATCAAAGATAGTACGATCAGCATTCTCGGAGTCACTATCAATAGCACGAGCTTTAGCTTCTATCTCATCTCTCAAAGCAAAGCCTTCTATCTCTCTACTGCCTAAGAATCGATTAGCAAAGATACGAGCTGATTTAACTGTTATGTAATGTCGGAACTGTTCAGGCATATCTGTAAAGTCCAACTCAAAAGTAATGGAGGCTTTAACCTCCTTAGTCCATACATCCGTGTGATTCTTTCTGTCGTATAACAAAAGCCCACGTTGTACTGGATCGCTGTCTGTATAAATTTCTGGGTCCAAGTCTACTCTAAGCGTGTTGCTCGGTAAGTTAATCTTAGACGTTGTAGCATCAGGAGAGAGTGGATACTCATGCTCCGTATTAAAGTGCCAACCCTCTGACTGTATAGCCTTACTGGTTTCGTTGAGGACTGCCTCGGCTTGGACGACTGTTACAGGTACAGCAGTACCACCTAGCGTGTTAACAGGAGCTTCTCCTATTACGCTTATCATTGTGTTTACTGCGTTTAGTTTAGTCGTCAGAGCCATGATAAATTATAAGTATAAAAATACTCAGTGAGGGGAGCGGAACTAATCCAGACCTCCCCAACACCGAGAGAAGAGTTACGCTACAAGTTCGATAGCACACTCAGGACGGAGAACTCCGTGACCCATTGCGTACTTAGCAACGAACAATGTACCTTGACGCTCAATCTGATATTCAGACTCAGTAGCCAAGTCGAGCAACTTAACGGTTCCTACAGCAGCAGAGTGAGAAACGATTCCCAAGCTGTTACGGAAGTCTCCGTTGTATCCTACTCCACTGCCACCGAAAACATCATTAGCAGACGATCCGTCTCCAGTAGAAACAGCTGATAAATCAGTTGATGGGATGTGGTTGGATTTCAAGATGCTGATACCAGCGATCTGAGGAATAGAGCCAGAAGCTAAACTTCCTTGGCCTCCAATGTCAGAGTTGACAGCAGAAGTAAGGCTGAAGCTGTTTGAGCTGTCTGCACCTGTTACTAATTTGTAATACTCTTGTGGGCGAAGAACGCAGAAACGACCGTCACTAGGAACGTCATTCTCGTCAAGCTTCTGAGCAGCAGTAAAGAAAGCAGCTACGAGGTCAGCACCAGTAGTAGCAGCAACAGTACCCGGAGTATCAGGAGCTGAGAAGTCGTTGTTAGCTACGTCAAGCTGTCCACCTGAAGTTCCGACTTGAGTCAAGTTAGCGGAATCACGAGCAGCAGCACAGAATACTTTAGCTAAAGCAATATCGAAACGTTTAGCAAGAGCCTTACCCAACTCGTTAGCGTAGACGCTGCGGATGTCGTAGTGGTTCTTTACGTCGTCGATGTTAGACAAGAAAGTAGAAGCAACAAGCATCTTATCGATGGTGATGATCTTTTCAGTCTTAGCAATATCGCTCAAGTAACTGTTACCTCCGTCAGCAATGTTCTCGCCGGGAGTGTGGTAGTTAGCTGAAGCAATGCCAGTTACAGGGAACTGTGCAGACTTACCGCTTTCGATTGTTCTGATTGTGTGTAGAGGTTTGAATACGTTAGACTCGTCAAAGGTTTGCAAAATCTCTCCAGAAAACTTCTTGAGAAACAAAGCATCGTTGTCGGATCCACCTTCAATAAGACCTACGCGTGATGGGGATGTATTTCCATTTGCCATAATATATGATCTCCTATGTTAATTATTTGTGAATGTGTATGTGTTTATGATTACCGTTTGACTTTCACTTCTTTCGTCTTCACAGGATTGTCCGCCGCAGCGGGTCGAGGGACTAGTTGTTGCTAGTTGTCGATTAAATTTATCTATTAGTAAACAGGAAAAATGCTTGACTGTCAACCTCTTCGACCACTTGGACCAAAGTAAAATCCTAAGATACAAGGCAATATTACCGTACATCCCATAAGGCTGATGTGTCCAGAAGAGATGGTGATCGGTGTTTGGTGAGCTTGAAAACTGATGAGTCCGAAGAGGAACTCGTTGACACCTTCTCCGTCTGCGTTTGTAAAGGTAACGATTTCTGCTTGGGGATAGATGGTGCAGAGGACGATACAACTACAGAGCGTAGACACCCCGATAACAGCAAGAATACGACGAGTAAAAGAAACAAACTCACCAGTACCTCCTTTAGCGATTTCAGCTTGTAGTCGAAGGAAATTATCAGACGCACGGCTCTCTCTCGCCATTTCAAGATCGTGCTTATTTTGTTTTGCTTCAAAGACATATCCGAATACGCCTTTAAGAATCGCCCCCATAGCAGTGCTACCACCGCCCGTAATAAATAACATAAGTAATTCACCCATCTCACTGTAGCTCCTTGTATCGTAGGTTATCTAGTAGTTCTTCATGTTTACCTACTTGCTTCTCCATGAACATCAAACGCATATCTTGTGTAGCATCAGCTGGTAAAGCTCCAAGCTCTCCACGAGGCCACTTTATCCTGAACTCCGCGTTAAGTTCTACATCATGTTTAAGTCTTAGTATCTCTAAGTCTAACGCATTAAGCTTGTTCCATAGGACACTATATCCCCACACAGCTGTACCTACTATAGCTATTACTTTAGCAACGAAGGCTATGTTAGCTTTAACCTGTGTGTTTTCGTTTAACTCTTTCATTACAGCCATCATAACAAAAAACCCCTAGCGTCAGCAAACCAATAACCAACGCTAGGGGAACTCTACCTATAACATGAATGAACAACTAAATACTACTTACTTGCAAACGCCTGTCAATCTCTTCGTGATAAGCTTTGTCACCGCTCTTATATCGTGGGTCTGATTGAGCACGAGCAAGCTCTTGCATAGAACGAAAAGGCATAGTAGATACACCATTGACTCCTCCTTGTGTAAGCTTTGGCTTTGCTCCTACATCATTTTGATAGCGAGCGTAAAGACCTTGGACTGCTAACTTAGCTTGCGAAACTGTACCACCTGTGACGGCCTCATCAAAAGCATCGACTTCTTCTTGTGGTAGGTTCTCGTTCGCCCACTCAGCCATCGCTTCGTAGTTCCCTTGAGCCACGCTTTTGATTTGTCCTTCTTCAGATTGTTGTAAAGCTTGCTGACCAGCGGCGTAGCTATCTACTAAGTCTCTAGGTAGTCCAGCTTTCTCTAAAGTGTTATAAGTTTCCTCACTAAGTTGACCGTCGTTTTCAAAGAACTCTTTACTTGCTTCCGCAACCGCTTGGTATGCTTCACTAGTATCCTCTTCAGTTTGTTCCGTTTCGTTCTCAGCTTTCTCTTCAACTTGTTCAGGTTCTTCCGTACCTTCTTCAGTAGGTTGTCCAAGTTTCTTCTCCAACTCGGAGTACGCTTTCGACATATCCTCTGGACTCTTGAACTTTTCGGGGAGCCATTCCGGGCGGTCGCTTTGCTCTTGCGATAGTTCTTCGCTCTCGGCGTTGGTTTCTTCTTCGGGTTCGATTTCGCTTGGTGCTTTCTCATTTATCTCTACTCGGTGTAATTCAGCCATTGTTTGTTATTCCTCTCGGTTGGGTGTTAAATTCATTTTTTAAGAGCTAAATTTTTTCTTTTCTTTCTTACTTTTGAAAAACCACTTTCTTTCTTTTTAGGCTGTGGTTTATTCTTTTTAGGAGTGTCTCCGATAAGCTTGTTCAATTTAGCAATCTCTCCGTCCAATTCTGCACGACTCATTTTTGATAAACGATCTTTAACTTCAGGTGTTATCCATGTCTTAGCCATTTTAATTCTATTCCTTTTCTAATTGTTCTTGTTGTTGTGCCATGTACTGCTCTTGTGCAGCATTGATAGCAGGTGCTACAGCAGGTCCGCCTAACTTCATCATCATCTCTTGTTGTTGAGCTTGCTGCATAGCTTGTTGAATTTCTTCTTCCGTCTTGATTAGTCCTTCAGTCTCTATACCTAGAGCAGTTGCACGACGCTTAAAGTAATCACTAACGTTTAAGTATTGAGTTACAGCTTGTGGTCCTACTATCTGGTTAGCTCCAGCAAGGAACATATCTAATCTATTAAGATCGTTACCTCTACCTAGTGCTTCAACGCCAGTAACAATAGTAGGCTTAACAATATCTTTAGGTATCTTAGGTAGACGCTTATCCTTAGACATCTTATCCATCAAGCGAGTAACGATTGGTAGCTGTAGCTCCTGTGATAACAAAGAGTAAAGACCACCAAGTGCAGTTTCTAATTCCTGACTGAGCATACGTATCTCTTCAGCTGTTACTCGCTCTGCGTTTCTAACTACTCCTGATGTAAGTAAGAAGGCTTGGCTCAAGCGATCTGTTATACCCGCCATTGTAGTCTGAGCAGTACGGAAGTCATTAAACTTATTAAGTTGTAACACAGATACATCTGCTTCACTGCCTTGTACGATTGCTCCGTTAGGTGCTTCTGCTAAGGTTCTCGATCTTGTTGTACCGTTCGGGTTGACCATGAACAATACTTTAGCGGCTGCTGCACTACCTTCGACGATAGCTTTTGTAAGTGCTTCCAACGACTTGAGGTCTCCGATATACTCTTCAACAAAACCTCTGCCGTAGTCCTCTCCATCAATCTGAGTGTAACGTAACGGGAGCCACGGGGACTTATCGACGGGATACTTACCCACACTTTCTTCGATGAGTATACCTTTGACATCTTGATAAACGTTAAAGTGATCTCCTTCTCGTACTACTGCTGTATATAGATCACAAGTGTTTTCCTTCTCCTGTCTGTATACTTCTTCACGTACACTCTCAGGTAGCATCATAGGAGCTACAGTTTCTTTAATAGCTATGTGTGTAACGTTACCCATTGGATCACGCTTGATAACATAACGATCAAGTTTAAAGACACGCATCCCACCTTCGTCAGGTAGGTACAATAAAGAGTTACCAGTAACTAGTAAGTTCTTAAGTGCTTGAAAGATACCGTTCCTAAAGTTCTGTACTTCTACTTCTTGTGATACGCTACGCTCTACATCAGCTAATGCTTTCTCTAAGTCAGTGCGTAGTTGTTCTGCTCCCTCTGCCCCTAAGTCTTCCTTAGCTTTATCTAGCTCATACTTATCTATAACAAGTCTGAAGAAGGGAGCGTTAGGTGGAAGTAATGCCAGTAATAACTTACTACTAAGATTGAGTACACCTCTAGCTCCTATACCTTGATAAGGTGTGTAGTACTTAGTGGCGTGGCTATGACCGTCAGGTGGTAAGACATACGGAAGAGTAAGCTCAGAAGAAGTGCGGCCTCTATCTAAGTAAGAGTACCGCTGGTTTTCTAAGCTATGGTATAGCCCTTGTGCTGTTTCGTTCATATCTTATGTGGAGGTATAGTACTGCCAATCAGTGCCGTCAGCTACATACAATCTATCGGAGTCATAGGCATAGTATAAATCACCTACTGTTACAGGTGACCTAGCTTCTATAGCTGCTTGCGTATCGTAGTAAGCTCTTAATGTTCCATCCTCTATATCAAACCCGTAGAGCTTTTCAAAAGCAGGTCGTACGAAGTTACCCGGCAACGGTGTTATGTTACTCGGCTTTTCAAGCGTTGACGGAAACTCAAGCGACATATCTTATAAGGAGTCAACAGTACCAGATGCGTAGACGCTGTGGGTTCCACTGGTGTAAGCACTGATGTTAGCTCTTATCTTTTCGTAGTGTCCGTGATCGTCACGAATCATAAGCGATCCAGCAGCTGTAACAGATTGACTGTGTATAACGTGCCAAGCTGAGGACTCACTGAAGTAAGCTTCGATGTCTACCGTAGCAGTGCCTGAAACTGTTGTTGCTATTAAGAACGTCCATCCCTTAGAACGCTCAACTGAGAAACTGTTACCCGCCCCTGACGAAGTGCCAGCTGAGAGTAAAGTCTTTTTATCAAGTGTGCGAAGACTCATATTTATTTATATTACTATTGTTATTATTACTACGAAGAAAACTGTACACCAGTACCACCGCTTCCACCCATACCGATACTAGGACGACGACGAGCCGTAACTTGAGCCGTACCACGACGACGCTTAGTAGGTTGAGTAGCTCTCTTAGTTGGTGCTTTCTCTGCCATCTGTAATGGAGGCGGAGGTGGTGCAGGAGGCGGGGGAGGTGGTGGCATCTCCGGCATAGCGGGCATCTTAGGTTGTGAAAAGCACATGATTACTCTACTTGTTTGGTTACTATATCTTGTTGAAGTTGTTCGTCGTAAGTCTGTTGTAGGTAATTAATTACACTACGTTGTCCTGTCTTATACCATACCTCACGATCTGTGTCTGTCAAGAGAGGACATTTATCAGGGAACAGTTTGTCAAGTTTATTGATTAGCTCCTGTGACAGAGCTGGTAGTATTATTTCTTCGTTACTCATAGCGGTATATTATCTTCAGTCCATACGTACATAGGAGTCATCTCTCCTACATACGCACCTCCTATATTAAAGTCAAAGAACTCTATAGCTTCTTCCATACTCATCTTATCTCGCATCATTAGCGTCGTGATTATTCTTTCTATAGAGTAAACAACTCTTAGTTTCTTGTAGTCTGTACCTATAATACATTCATCAAACCCATCTGCCTTTAGTGGTTCACTGTCTTTCATGTTCTCTATATCCTAGATCGTCTAGTTCTTTGGGAAGTTTCCCGTTGTTGATTTGTTCTTCTGTCCACGCCCAAGCCGACGCATTCCAAAGGATAGCTGCCGCATGGTCCTCAGTATTATCGCCCTCCCCCAACGCCAGCAGATGTCTAAAAATACTATCATACAATCTACTTAAAGGGAAACCTTGCTTCCAGTTGTTGTCTCCGTAAAGCTTTCCGCCATCTTCAAATCGTTTGGCGAGACAGCGTAAGGCGAGCGGAGGAATAAGGCTGGGTCGTCCCCGTCCAATGTCCCCGTCACGCTTAGCCCCTGTTGAGAAATCTTTAGTGTATCCTTGGTTTGGTAGTTCTTTGGTATCCATAATCTTTTAATAGTATTAGTTCTGAAACAATAGTTATCTGCTCGGAGTAGCCGTGCCATCCAAGCGTTCATCAATGCGTCCTGTTCTGTGAGTCCTGCTTTCTCGTAACAATTAACAACAGTCTCCCAAGTGTAGCCGTCTTTCTCTAAAGCTTTCTTAGCTGTGACTGGTCCCATCTTAGGTACTCCTTTGAATCCATCAGTGACATCTCCTGTTATAGTTTGTATTAAGTGGAAGTTATCAGCCTCATCTTCTGTAGGGTGGTGGTACTCTCCTTTGTTATAGTCAAAGAATATACCCGGTACACTCTTGAAGTCTTTGTCTATACTAACTACGATAGTCTCTTCATCCATAGCTTTATCTGTAGCTAAGATAGATATAACATCATCAGCTTCTAGATTCGCCCACATAACACCACCTAGTTCATCAATGATCCACTGCTTTACCTGTCGTAAGATGATAGGCAAGCGAGACTTAGAACGATTAGATTTGTAGTCAGGGTTAAGTTTACGACGGAAGTTAGCACGGTCACTCAGACACAGTACGACATTGTCAGTCTTTAAGTTTTCTCGGAACTCTTGAATGCGGTTGATAACACGAGCTTTAGCTAACGCCATGTCTGCGTGTACCGTCCACATATCATCCTTCCAGTTGATCGATTGTTCTGCGACGATTGACGACTCAAATGCTAAGACATCTGCGTCGATTAATAATGTTGTTTTACTCATAATATATACTCCAGTTGTCTTGGTATTTTTTGAACTTTGATTTAGATGGGTTCTTAGGATACAGCTTAATTGTTTTACTAGTCACTACATCTCTAGGCATCATCCACCATTGTTTGATAGGTGCTATGTATATAGCTACTACATCTATAACATCTGACATATGTTCCTTAGTGGAAGTACCTGTACCTGTGTTGACTGCATAGTGACTGAGTATCTTGGATGATGTACTTTTTACCTGTACCTTTAGATCACCTGCTGGACAGTGAACAATGAAATCCCAAGGCATAGGAGTCGTTGGTGTGTGTGGCTCGAAGTTACGCTCTAAGCATTCAGCTACGAAACGTGTCTCAGCTATAGCTCCTATTCGTTGTGCGTTTGATGATGGCATGGTTAGGTCTTGGGTGTCGTATAGATTGGCGAGGGTAGTGTAACTATCGTATTGTATTTCGTCCATCTGTTAATCTCTATACTCCCAGCTAATTAGGTAGGCTAAAAACTTCTTCAATAAATCGATGTCGTCCTTAACTTTACCCATAGATTGATTACATCTATTACATAACAAACCTCTTATCTTTCCTGTTTTATGGCAGTGGTCCACATCTAATAGTCTTTTGTTACCGGGACTTTGTCCTTGTCGATCACATATAGCACATTTCCCTTTCTGTTCTAATAACATTTCCTCGTAATCTTCAGGAGTTATACCGTATCTACTTTTAAGATGTTGTCTCCTCCATATAGCTTCGTAATGCTCAGGGTTTTCTTTTATGCGTTTTTGTTGTTGCTGTCTTCTGCAATTCTTACATCTTTTTCCATAACCTGTTTTTGATTTTTTATCTTTAATCATTTCCGTTATAGGCATAGTCTCTTTACAGATATTACAAGTTTCCGTTTTCATATCAGTGTGTCTCCGCCCAGTTGTTACCGATCTTAAACTCACCGTCTAACTGTACATTCATCTTCAACTGTCTACCTGCTGCTGCTATAGCTTCGACTGCTAACACTCCAAACGTCTGTGCTTTATCAGGTAATACTTCAGCTTGGAACTCATCATGTACATTAGCGACAAAGCTGTACTCTCTACCGTGTTGCCACTTCAGTTGGTTAAGCTTATGAAACAGTTGGATCAAAGCTACCTTCATACATACAGCACCTGCACTTTGTAATAACATATTGAGAGCTGCGTGACTGCTTCTTACTGGTAGGATACGTCCGTCTAAACCTTTCAGTTCTCCGCCTGCTTTTGTTTTGCGTTGTACATCTTCTTGTAAACGAGCAAGTGCAGGTAGACTGCTGAAGAACTTACGCTTCAGTTGTTGTCCTAGTCGAGCGTTACCTCCAGCTATATTACCTATCATCTCATCACCTGCTCCGTACAATAGAGCGTAGATAAATGTCTTAGCTTGATCACGTGTCTCCAGTCCTGCTGCCTTCTGATTAACGGTGTGTACATCTCCTTCTGTTACGATCTTAGCGTACTCACCTCTATCGTAGAATGCCATGTAGTGTGCAAGCATACGAAGTTCTAAACCACTAGCGTCACACCCTACTAACTTGTAACCGTTACGCACTGTGAATAACTCACGACACTCTTGTCCGTAGTCAGCTCGTACACTAGGTACTTGTGCTACGTTGGGTGTGCTGTGTGTACATCTACCTGTTACCGCACCGTTAGTATTTACTCTGCCGTGTATCACTCCATTCTTCTGTAGCTTGAGCCACGCTTGTTGACCTTCAGCTAACTGACCTAACCTCTTCTGTACTAGTAGATACGATAACAAGTCAGCTGCTATAGGATGATCGACACCTTTGAGTACAGCTTCGTCTACCTTGTATGTCTTACCGTCGTTCTCAGTAGGTAGTTCGTAACCTAAACCCATCAAGCGTTCAGCTATCTGCTTACGACTGCCGGGGTTAAACGGTATCTCTTTTACTGCATTGCCTGTCTTCACTGCATCTTTGACTAGAGCTTGTACTTCCCCTGCTTCCTTTAACTTGAGCTTGATATCGTTCTTAGTCTTACCTTCGTAGGTTGCTTGGTCTGTTGTTAACGTCCAACCTGCTGCACTCTTCATCTCTACCTTTGTAGGTTTCCATTGAGTCTGTAGGTCAGTAGTAAGCTTGGCTCGTATGCCCATCAACTTAGCAGTTAAGTAGTCAGCCTTCTTCATATCAAGCTTGAAGCCGTGGCGTTCCTGTTGACTGATGATAAACTTAAACCAATGTTCTATAGCTACCATCTGTCTGCTTGGGTTCTGTTTAAACAAGTGATCGTATAACAACTGCGTTACAACTACATCTCGTTCACAATACTTACGCATCTCTTCATCGTACACCTCGAACGCATCGTCGTCCTCACCGTATGTTAACTTAGTAGCACTGCCCATCCTGTGTCCCCAAGCCTTCAAGCTGTGACTACCTACTAACTCCTTATCGAAGTTGTTGCGGGACCAGTCATCGTTACGGAGGTCAGGGAATGTACACCTAGATAACACAAGAGTATCAAGTACATTAACTAGTGGAGGTGAGAAACCGTACAGCTTCTTGAGTGCTGGTATATCGAAGTCGATTACGTTGTGTCCGACTAAGCGTTCTGCTTGTGATAACATCAGCAATCCACGCTCTATGCTTTCCCCGTGAAACGTCAGCATCTTAGGGAGCATAGGATCGTAGACCGACAAGCAATGACAAGTATGTAGGTCGGAGAGTGTAGCCCAATCCTTAATCTTGTTGGTTTCGATATCAAAG
>Ga0206682_10003457_pt1 | contig 13472 bp, 6 predicted proteins | sample M240m12015metaG_FD_155444 | JGI IMG/M metagenome (GOLD analysis project Ga0206682, IMG submission 155444) | Ammonia-oxidizing marine archaeal communities from Monterey Bay, California, United States - M2 40m 12015 | ecosystem: Environmental > Aquatic > Marine > Intertidal zone | place: USA... | reverse complement strand
ATGGATGCTACTTTATATATAAATGATACAAAAGCGCTAAATTCCACTGGTGGTAGTGAATGGAATTTTGATTATAAACTTAAAAAGGGGAAAAATAAAGTTTCATTAATCGGAAAACCTTCAGGTAAATTTTTATCCTCATTTTATTTAAATATTTACAACCAAAACTATGGGAAAGTCACTTTAAAATTAGAAGATGAAAAATCTTCTTATGATATTCCTTTTTCTAGGATAACTCTTGCTAAAGATAAAATTAGCGAAACTTTTAAACCTGGAAAAGATGACCAAGGCACATTTTGGTTAAAACCAGGAAATTATATTTTCAAAGGGAATTCAGTAAGTCCTTCCTATTTAAATTACGGTCGAAAAAAAGTTGTTGTAAATAAGGACCAAAATCTAGATTTAAGTTTAAAACTAAATCAAAAAAATTCAATCTATGGTACTGTTTATACAATGGATAGTAAAACCCCTCACCCTGGTATCAGAGTTGAAATAGTAAGGGCCGATAACAGTTCTGATTCAAGCGACAAGCTAATAACCTATACAGACAGCGATGGAAAATACAGTTTTCAACCTCCTTTAGGTAAGTGGAATATCAAAATATATTCCAATAACAAATATGAATTTAATAAATCTAATGGAAATAAAACAGAAATAAATATTAATAAAAACTATAAATCTGAGAATTTTAAGATAGACTTTTTAATAGGAAATCAAATTAAGGGTTCTTTTGGATTATTATCCATGTTTGACGGCATGCTTAGTAATAGCGCAGATGTTTCAATTGTTTCAAGCAATGATCTACTATATTTAGGAACTTACAATGGTCTGTCAGTATACGATGGATTGTCAGTGAAAAGTTATAATTACGACCATGGACTACCCAATGCATTTATTGGAGAGTTATTTGAAGATAGTAAAGGTTATATATGGATAGGTTATGGAGGTAAAGGATTAATAAAATGGAAAGATGGAAATGTTGTTGACTATTTCACCACCAAAGAAGGATTAATTTCAGATCAAATAAATGCACTAGCAGAAGATAGAGAAGGAAATATTTTAATTGGCACTAGTCATGGATTATCAGTTTTCAATGGAGAAACTTTTAGTAATTTTAATTTTACCAACGGACTGGGGAATGGAAGTATTACAGATATAAAGGTATTTGGAAATAAAACTTGGATTGCATGTGGTAACAGAACTAAAACTACAGGAGGTACTTATGCAATTGGAGGAGGACTATCAATTTTTAACGGTAAAAATTTTAAGTCAATTGATTTATCTAAGTTCCATAATTTCAATCAAAAATCCTCAATTTGCTCTGTAATTGAAAAAGATTTTTTAGGTAATATTTGGATTGGGACTACTGGCGGTGGTCTTTTAAAATACAATGGAACTTCATTTGAACAATTTACTACTAATGATGGTTTACCATCTAATTATATTAGAGACATTTTAGTTGATGAACATGGTTTATGGATATGTACCTACAATGGTCTTGCAAATATGAAGGATGATAAAATTAAAATTATAACATCTCTAAAACAAGAACTAGATTTTGAAGATCTTCATTGCATTAGTAAATCTAAAGATGGAGTATACTTTATTGGCGCTGAAGAAGGAGTAGTTGTTTACGATCCATTTTCTTTCCAAACAATTTCTTCCAACGAAGGAATCATTATTCCAGTAAATTGGATAAGAGGAATTAAAGCTTTAAAGTATGATAAAGATGGTATACTTTGGGCAGGAGGATTTCATGGATTATACCAAATTCAAGATGGTAAAGTATCCAAAATATTTAACTCCCAAAACAGTGGGCTTTTTTATAGTAGTATATCAAATATTGAAATATCTAAAGATGGTTCTATGTGGATTACAAATAATGGTCGGATTTCAAGATATTTTAATGGAGAAATTCAAGATATGAATGACAAATTTAAAATTCCAAAAGGGTTATATATCTCAGACTTAGTTTTTGATATTGAACGAACCATGTGGTTCTCTACAAATAGAGGTTTAGGTAGATACAAAAATGATTCTCTTATAATTTACGATGAGTCTGATGGTCTTATAAAATCTTCAGGTGGGGATATCAATGTCGGTAAAAATAATGAGATAATTTACAGTACTCACGGTTATGGGTTTTCTGTATTTGATGGAGAAAAATTTAAAAATTATGATGAGACTAATGGTCTTGTAGACAATAGAATATGGGACCTAGCAGTAGACTCTAAAAACAATTATTGGTTGGCACTAGACGGTGGTGGTGTTGCAATGTTTGATGGTGAAAAATTTCACCACCATAAAATTAGTGATGGAGTTACTGCTGGAGAAACTTTCAGCGCATATGTTGATGACTTTGACAATGTTTGGATTGGAACATTTGGGGGTGGAGTCTGTTATTACGATGGGAAAGTTTGGAATAGTGTTGACACTAGAGATGGTCTTTTAAATAATTTAGTAGGTGCAATATGTAGTGTTGATGGAAATAAATATTGGTTTGGAAGTATGAATGGAATTACTTCTTATGTACCAAAACACCAATCACCTAAAGTTTATATCGAAAATATTAAAACCGCTAGTGGATTCTATAACTCTTTAGAAGAATTAAGAGAAAACAAGGGTAAAATTTTAGAGAAAACAAGAATAACATTTTCTCTTAAGTCAAATAGTTTTAATACCAAAAAAGAAAAACAAAAATATATTGTAAATATCATTAAAAATGGAAATAAAAAAACCCATTTAATTAGAACTAATGAATTTGAATTTATACCAGAAAAAATTGGAAATTATATAGTACAATTTCAATCTATTGATAGAGATATGAATTATTCCAATTTGGAGCAAATAGAAATTAAAGTAGTTGGGCCTTGGTATAAAAATTTGGCTACCGCCATTCCCTTTTGGGGATTTCTATTACTTTTAATTTCAATATCAGGATATTCATCCAATAAATATTTAAGTCAAAGACGTTATACTGCTCAACTAAAAGAAGAATCTAGAATAAGATTGGAGGAGAAAAATAAAGAAATTGTTGACTCAATAAACTATGCCAAAAGAATCCAAGACGCCATGATGACTTCTGAGAGCTACAGGAAATCTGTTATTCCTAAAAGTTTTACTTTTTTTAAACCTAAAGATGTTGTTTCTGGTGATTTTTACTGGGTATTTAAAGATAAAGGAGAAAATATTTACTTCACTGTAGCAGATTGTACTGGCCATGGTGTTCCTGGTGCATTTATGAGTATGATTGGTACTTCCCTACTTAATGAAATTATTGTAGAGAAAGGTATTAGTGAAACTAATAAAATTTTAGATGAGATGAGAACCCAAATAATTAAATCTTTAAATCAAGACACAAAAGACGATCAAAAAGATGGGATGGATATTTCTATTTGCAAACTCAATATGAAAAAGAAAACTTTAGAATTTTCAGGAGCTCATAATCCTTTGTTAATTGTAAGTGGCAATGAATTAACCACAATTAAAGGGGATTCACAAGCAGTTGGTCTTGAAAATGTAGATATAACTCCTTTTACTAAACATTCTGTAAAACTTAAAAAAGACGATATGATCTACATATATTCTGATGGATATCAAGATCAATTCGGTGGAGAAAATGGTAAAAAATATATGACTGCTAATTTTAAAAAATTGCTTCTTAAAATAAGCAAAGAAGAAGAGAAAAAGCAAAATAAATTATTAGAAATAGAACTGGCAAATTGGATGCAAAAAGAGGAGCAGATCGACGATATTTGTATTATGGGGGTAAGAGTTTAAATTTTAAATAATAAAAAATGATTAAGAAAATATTTTTCCTAGTTAGTTTAGTTTTAATATCTAACTTGTTTTATTCGCGTGCTAATATACCAGTAAATTCATCTGAAAATAAATTTATAAAAAAGTGGGTTGTTGCAAAAATTGAAAATTTAAACAATGATAGTATATCAAATCTAACTTTAAATACTCAAGATTTCTTAAAGGGAATAAATCAAAATAATGTTAGAGAAATTAATCTTTCAAAAAATTTAAAGTCATCAATAAGTTTTTATCAATTGTTTGATTCTATTGATTATAAAACAACTTTTATAGCTACTTGTATTGTAGAATTTGATAAAGCACAATTGTGTGGTTTGTCTTGGGGAAGTTATATGTTTAATCAAGATATTTATGTAAATGGAAAGAAAATAAATTCTCAAGGTGGTTCTGATGTAGATTTTAAGTTTAAAAAAGGGGGAAACATAATTCTTATAGTTGGTAAATCCTATGGGACATATGAATCAATAGTTAGTTTTAATATAAAAAATCCTAACATGAGCCAACTAAAATTAAAAATCATAAATGAAGATGGTAATCCTCATTCTTTTGGCTATTTCAAGGTTAAGGGAGATAAAATATCTATTGCCAAGCAGCTAGATAAAAATGGTGAAAAAAAATTATGGTTAAAGCCAGGAGATTATAAAATTATTAGTTCTAAAAGTGATAATTACATATGGTCAAATACTATTTCATTAGATGAAAATGAAATTCATGAGGAAAAACTAATTATTTCAAGAAAATCTATTATTTCTGGTAAAGTTTTTACAATCGATAAAAAGACTCCACAACAAGGAATTCAAATAAAGCTAATAGATGATGAAACCAAAAAGGTTTTTATTTCAACTCTTACAGATATAGATGGGAACTATAAATTTCTAGCTCCTTTAGGAAAATGGAATATACAAATTCTTGAAAATGATGAATATCAATTTCATCAATCAAATGGAAAAAGAACTGTAATTGAAATTAACAGTAATTCCAATAAAATAGAAAATCTAAATTTCAATATATCTAAACAGATAAATGGTTCATGGGATAAAATCACCATGTTTGATGGAATGTTGAGTCCATCAGTATTAAAAACTATGGTTTCTAAAGAAGATTTACTATACATAGGAACATTTAATGGTTTGTCAATATATGACGGTATAAGAATCAAAAATTATAATTATGAAAATGGATTACCTAATGACCCAATTACAGATATTTTTGAAGATGATAAAGGAGCTATATGGATTGGTTTTCAAACAAAAGGTTTAGTTAAATGGAAAAACGGTGATATCTTAAATCATTACACAAAAAATGACGGTCTCCCAACTAACGCTGTTAATTCAATATCTCAAAACTCAAAAAATGGTGATATTTTAATTGGAACAAATGCAGGTTTTTCAATTTTGAAAAACAATAATAATTTTGAAAATTACAACTTTTTAGACGGTCTTTGTAATGGATACACTCGAGAGGTTAAAGTATTTGGTAATAATATCTGGATTGGAAATGGAAGTGGACTTGCAGTTTATAATGGTAAAAAGTTTAAACCAATAGCGTACTCTAACGAATTCTTTAACGGAACGAATATAACTGTAATTGAAACGGATTCTGAAGGAAATATTTGGTTAGGAACCCAGGGTAATGGACTTTTAAAATATGATGGATTAAAGTTTACAACTTATAGAACGGAAAATGGATTACCAAGTAATTTTATACTTGACATTTTAATAGATAATAATGGAGTTTGGATTGCAACCCAAAAAGGGTTGGTAAAAATGAAAGATGAAAAAATAATTGGAATTAATAATCCAGAAAAAGATGGTTTAAAAGATTTTATAGTAAGGTCTATATCCAAATCAAAGGATGGTGTTTACTTTATTTCATCATCGGGTGGGATTTTTGAGTATGATTTAAATTCATTTAAAAAAATAATGACTGAGCAAGGTCTAAAGTCTAACGAATTTATTTTTGATATTAAATTGGCAGATAACGGTATATTATGGGCTGGTGGAAATCAAGGACTATATAAAATTGATAATGATATTGTCACTAAAATTTATGACAAGGATAATTCTAAACTTGAAAATGGTTCTGTATTAGATCTTGAATTTTCAAGAGACGGATCTCTCTGGATAGTTCAAAACTCAAAAGTAAGTAGGCTTGTAAATGAAAAAATAGAAGATCTAACAAAATTACTGAAAATACCAAAATCATTAGAAGTTAAAGATATAGAATTTGACAATAATGGTGATATTTGGATTGCTACTACTTTTGGACTTGGAGAATTTAAAAATGATACCTTAATTATTTATAATGAAAGTAATGGGACTGTTCAGCCTAAAACAAATTGTGCGGTAACAATAGGTAATAATAATGAAATAATATACAGTACTTATGGTTCAGGTTTTTCGATTTTTGATGGTGAAAATTTCATTAATTACAATACAGAAAATGGACTTTCTAATAACAATGTAGAAGAAATTGCTGTCGATTCTAAAAACAACTATTGGATAGCTTTAGACGGAGGAGCAGTTCAAATGTTTGATGGTGAAAGTTTTAAACAACATAAAATTAAAGATGGTGTTAGCTCAGATGAATCTTTCACATTATACGTAGATGACTTAGACAATGTTTGGGTTGGAACATATGGCGGAGGAGTTTGTTTCTACGATGGAAATATTTGGAATAGTATTGATTCTAGGGACGGGCTACATAACAATACGATTAAATCAATCTGTGGTTCAAATGGAAATAAATACTGGTTTGGCTCTAGATATGGAATCACATCATACACTCCCAAACATCAGACTCCGAAAATTTTTGTTGAAAAAATAGAAACAACAAATAAATCTTACAATTTTTCAGAAAATTTTAAGGTGAAATTTATTGTCGATGAAAAAGTTTCATTTTTATTAAACTCTAATTGTTACAACACAAAAAAAGAAAAACAAAAATATATAATCGAAGTAGAAAGAAAAGGAAAAAAGATTGACAAAGTAATAGCATCAAATGAGTTTGTATTTAGGCCCGAAAAAACAGGAAAATATAAATTAGTTTTTAGATCTATTGATAGAGACATGAATTATTCAAATCCATTATCAATTAATTTTTCAGTTGTTGGCCCTTGGTATTTAAATCCAAAAACTGCAATTCCAATATGGGGATCACTATTTCTTCTTATTTCATTCTCCATTTATACTACTAGAAAATATATTAGCCAAAGGCGCTATACCCTAAAATTAAAAGAAGAAGCTCAGATAAAAGATAGAGAGGCGAGAGAAAGATTAGAGGAAAAAAATAAGGAAATATTAGACTCTATTAATTATGCCAAAAGAATACAATCTGCTATTCTACCTTCCAACAGAGCTGTTAAAGCATATTTAAAAAATAGTTTTGTTCTTTATAAACCAAAAGATGTAATTGCTGGAGATTTCTATTGGCTAGAATATTATGATAATAAAACCTATTTTGCTGCAGCTGACTGTACGGGGCATGGAGTTCCTGGAGCAATGATTAGTTTAGTATGCAACAATGCATTAAATAGATCGGTAAGAGAATACAATTTAACAGACCCTGGAAAAATATTGGACAATACTAAAGAGTTAGTAGTTGAAGAATTTGGGAAAAGTGATGAGAATGTAAAAGATGGAATGGATATTGCGCTTTGTTGCATTGAAGGTGATAAACTAAAGTATGCTGGTGCTTATAATCCACTTTGGTTAGTAAGAGACAAAAAGCTCCAGAAAATTGGTGCCGATAGACAACCTATTGGAAGCTTTGAATATAGTAAACCTTTTAAGTCACATGAAATAAAACTTAAAAAAGGAGATAGTATTTATGTATTTTCAGATGGGTTTATGGATCAATTTGGGGGAGAAAGAGGAAAAAAATATAAATCTTTAAAATTTCAAGATTTCTTACTTTCAATTCAAGAAGAAAACATGAGAAAACAAAGAGAACTTCTAAATAAAGAAATTGAAGAATGGAAAGGTGAACTAGAGCAAATTGATGACATCTGTATTATGGGAGTCAGAATTTAAGCATCCTTAATTCTCATCTAATTTTAATTCTTTCACAAAAGCTAGTTCAAAAACAACATGTTTTCTCATAAAATTTTGATAATTAAAGCTATATTTGTAAAAATTAAATCTTAATGGGTAAATCACAAGAAACTTTTAGCAAAAAAGAAAAAGAAAAAAAACGTTTAAAAAAGCGAAAAGATAAATTAGCTAAAAGAGAAGAAAGAAAGGCTAATCCAAAAAAGACATTTGAAGAGTCGATTGCTTATATTGATGAAAACGGTAATTTTACAGATACCCCACCAGACAAATCAAAAAGAACTATTATAAAAGCAGAAGATATTGAAATTGGAGTACCAACAAGACAAAATGAAAATGAAGATCCTATTAAGTCTGGAAAAGTAGAATTCTATAACGACGAAAAAGGCTATGGATTTATTAAAGAAGATGTAACCAATGATAAATATTTTGTTCATGTTAGTAGTCTAAATGGTGACATTGGAGAAAATGACAAAGTTTCTTTTGAATTAGAAAAAGGGCCAAAAGGATTAAATGCTGTAAGAGTAAATAAAATTTAGGGTCTTCATCTGTAAATTCAAAATTCGTTCAATAACACCTGTAAAATGGTATCCATCACATACATAAATAATTATAATTGTAAAAAATTAAATATGAAATTTTATAATAAATTACTTTGTCTTACAGTTCTGCTGATGAGTGGCATATTATTAAATGCACAAGAATTAATTATCGGGAAAGAAAGAATTGAACCAGGAATTGTAGTCATTTTTGAAGGAGCAATTAAAGACATGATAACTCCATCTTCTACCAACTTAAATGAGAATTTAACAGACATTCATATTGAAGCTAGAGTGAATTGGGATACAGAAAATGTTCCTAATGGAACACCTAAAGGTGGATTTGTTCCTTATTTACATATAAACGCATTAATTACCAATCAGAAAACTGGATTAAAAACATTTATAGACTTAATTCCACATATCAACCTTTCTGATAATTTTCATTATGCTAGAAATATTTCATTGCCAGGAAAAATAGAGGATTTATATTCTGTTAAATATACCATATCTCCACCTTCCAAATACGAGGTTTCTTTGCATATGGACTGGAAAAAAGAAATAGGTAATAGTTTTTTTAAAACTGTTACGTATAATTACAAGGATATACAATTCGAAGAAATTGCTAAAGCATCTAGGCGTTAGATTGATTTTATTTTTTAATGATTTCAAATAAAATTAAGTTTTCGTGAAAACTTAATATCTAAATTACGTTTTAGTTTTAAGAGAGAATAATCATCTTAATTAATAACTATTATCTTTTGTAGATATTCATTATCAACAAGTATTTTTATAAGATAAGATCCTTTGGATTTATTAGATAAATCTACTAAAATCTCTTTTTGGTTTTGAAAATCTTTTTTAAAGACCAATCTTCCAGTTAAATCAAAAATATTCAGCTGGATGTTAGAATTGGAGATTAATTCGTAATCTATTTTAAAGACACCTTTGTTTGGATTTGGAGAAATTTGGAATAAATCATTCTTAATCTTTTGATTACCAACAGATGAATTAACTAAAATATTCTCAGTTGCAATACATCCATTATTATCTGTTATTGTTAATGTATAATTTCCACTAATTAATCCTCCTATGTCTTCGTTGGTTGAAGAATATCCAGATGGACCTGTCCAAAAATAAATAAATGGTGGTACTCCTCCAGACACAGTAATATTAATTTCACCATCCGAACCATAAACTTCATCTAATATATAAGTAAATGTATTAATAGGTAAAGGCTCATTTATGGTTCCTGTAACATTAGCAATGCATCCACTTACATCTTGAATTAGAACGGAATAATTTCCTGCACCTAATCCATTCATTATTCCAGAAGGTCCAAAACCAGAACCAAAATCGTACGTGTAACTACCATTTCCTCCATTCCCAACAACACTTATTATACCATCTGTTAAAGCGTAACAGCTTGCATCCGTATTTGTGAAAACAGCTTGGATGGAATCTGGTCCATTTAATACAGCTTGGATAGAAGTTGTACAATTACTATCTGAAACAAAAATGGTATAATTACCGGGTGACAAATTGTTAAAATTACCCGAATTTTGAGGTCCCAATCCAATATCAAAATTGTATTGACCTGTTCCATTGATTACATTAACTAAAATTTCACCATTATTATCCCCATGACAAGTATCTTGAAAAGTAGTGTAAGATAATGACCAACTACATGGTTGGGTAACACAAAAATTATTGATTTCTTGATTTCCATAATCTGCATTAGCTGCAGTAGTTGAAGCCAATACGGTTCCACTGTTTAAATGAGTAATCGTATAATCTCCATCTACACTACAAGAACCCCATTGAGAACCAAACATACCATCTCCATAAGAGTCATTTATAATAAAATCATAACAGTCGTCTGCCAAACATAAACTTTCTGTAATGTACTCGCCACCAACAACATCAGAATATGGACCTCCGCTAGCTAAAATATTTGAATTAGCATCTTCAATTGTCCATGTTACTTCAGATCCCCAACAGTCTGTATTGATTTCTAATAAAATGTCTTGTCCTCCAATAGTAGCTGAATAATTTGAACTAGCTCCATCGTTTAAAGGATTACTATCTGTGTTTCCGTTCGGAAGAAAAGTATATGCATTAAAAGTATGAGATCCTGCAGTACTAATCATGTTTGGTAAGGTTATAATTTCAGTCCCTCCGGGAGCTAAATTCCCTGTCCAAGAATAAAAATTATTGATTATACCATCAAAATCGTAATTTATGGAAACTGTTGTTAAATTATTTGTACCATAATTTCTAAGTATAATTTCTGGATCGAAATTATCTACACAATAGGCTCCTTGAGGAGAATTTACTGTAGATATTCCTGCATCATCAGGAAGAGTTGGAGTATTTGGGTCCCATCCATCATCTGTTAAAGTAGAAATCCCGCATGAAGTTGGTGCTAAATAAGTATCTAAACCATTATTCCATGATACACCCATTCTACCATAATAATCGTATTGGTTATTATCTACAGTCCCTGCACATGCTGCAGCTCCTCCATATAATTGTCCAATAATTCTGTGGTTTTGATCAAACAAAGGAGATCCTGAAGAGCCTGGTTCTGTCACACCCTGTTCCCACTGGTTAATATACCAAGTTGCTGCTCCACCGTTATTTGAGTGAAAAGGAGCATCATTTTCTCTACAAATCTTTTTAACATCTCCACTAGGATGATGAATTCCTGTTGCTTGGGTTACAGTTGTTAAGTCTGAAGCATCCCAGCCAGCATAAAAACAGTTCCAATTTTGGGCATTGGTTAAGGTCATATTATCAATTTGAAGAAGAGCAAAATCTGAAGCTGCCGAATTCACTAAAATAGTAGCTCCATTAGCAGTCTGATCATATGGTGGACCTGGGTCAACAGAACCTGCAGTGGTTGCGCAAGATTCAGTACCAGGTGGACTTTCCCAATTAAATCTAAATGCCCAAGAACCTGTACTTCCCCCTAGGCAGTGGTTAGCTGTTAAAAAATAAGTGCTTCCATCATTACAGGTATTATTAACCAAAGCACCCGTACAAATACCACTTCCACCAACAACAATCATAGCAACAGATCGAATTTCACTATCCCAACCATTTCCCAATGGACAATTGACATCTATATTACAGTCACCAGACGAGTTAAGAGCTCTAACTAGGTTTTTTTCAATTGGGGCCAGTGTTCTGTAGCCGTGTATTACACTAGAAATTGTAAATCTTCCAGATTCTTTAACGTCTGCTGGCTCTACATATTCTACTATAATTTTTTCACCGTGTACTAACTCCGAACCCAACTCACCATCTTCTCTGTTATTTATTGAAGTATAGGCTCCTACTCTGTTGGTTTGATCTATATCGTATAAATATAAATAAGCTCCTTTGGGAAGATAGAAATTTTGAAATAAAAGATTTACTGTCAAAGCTCCTTGACATTCAATTGCTAACTGCCAAATCCTATCTCCATTAGGTAATTCACTCCAAGAACCAGAATTTTTTAAATTGTAATTAACTTCATATTTGTATCCAAATCTCCAAGGGCGGTCTTTTAAAGCATCATTAATAATATCTTCAGAATCTACGATTGATTGATTGAATCCAGACATGGTTTTTTCTGGAATATCTTGTAGACTTACTTTTCCATTCCAAGATAACGGCTTTCCTAAATTAATTGTTTGGCAATAAAAACTAAATGAAAGACACAGTAATAAGAAAGTAATTATTTTTTTCATTGTTAGACTTTGAATAAGTTATATGCCCAATATTAAATAATATTTCATTACTAACAATGAATTATCTACATATTTCACACAAGCCATTAACATTAACGGCTACATTATGAATTTCATGTTGTGGTAAAGAAATTTTCAAGGAATTTAAAAGATCTTCACATGTTACAGTTTTGCACTTTAAACATTTAAAATGAACATGATTATGGGTATGATTGTCTGAGCTACAATCCATTCCACAAATAGCATAATATACTTCATTGTTACTCTGGTAAGCGGTATGTATTATTCCTTTTTCTTTTAGTTTTTCTATTGTTCTGTACAAAGTAACTCTATCAATAGGTTGCATGGTATTTTGAATATTGGAATAACTCATAGCAGAACCATTATTTTGCATTTTCGTTAATAAGTTTACCCTATTTGAAGTGGCCTTGAGATTTCTCTTTTTAAGTATTTCTTTTATTGCATCAATTTTCATACTGTTAATTTAAAAAAAAAGCAGATAATATTTTATCTGCTTTTAATAACTGTTATAGAATTATAATGTAATACTAATGATCTTCACCACAATGTACAACATGAACAGTTCCAGTTGAATCAGTTGGATCTATATATCCACTGTTTTCTAAATCTTCAGCTTCATCTCCACAATATTCTCCTAATTCAACTTCTGTTCCATTAACGTCAGCATGACACTCATGACATTTATTACATGATGTAAATCCAATAAGTACAACTGCACTAAATAAAATTGCTACTTTTTTCATTTTTTTTAATTTAATCGGGCTCTATAAATAATTTAAATTTTGAATAAAATCAGCGAACCCTTTTATGATTTTATTCAAACAACATTTTATAGGGTTAAAGATAGTTTCACAAAAAAGTTTCTTCCCGGATTTGGTATATCATAGTTTTTCAATCGCGATAAATGATCTATATAATTAACATTAAGTAAATTATTTATTCCCACAGAATAATCAATTTTATATTTTGCAGAAATGGAACCAATGCAACTAAAATTTAATATTTGGTATGCTAAACTTGCAGTTTCATAAGGAGCGACACTATTTTGTTCAAAAAAGTGAATGTATTGTGCAGAAAAACTGTTTAAATTAAGTTTATTTTCATTTTTAAATTCCACCTTCATTGTATTGTTTAGTCTATTTTGAGGAATAAATGGCAGGCTATCCTGAGTAGTTAATAATGACAGATTACTTTCCAAATGTAACCAGTGAGCAATATGTGGATGATAGTGTATTGCTATTTCCCCACCAGAGAAAACAGCATTAGTTTGTCTCATGTCAAATATATAAAGTCCAGAATTAATATCTCTA
>Ga0206682_10003456_pt1 | contig 13473 bp, 14 predicted proteins | sample M240m12015metaG_FD_155444 | JGI IMG/M metagenome (GOLD analysis project Ga0206682, IMG submission 155444) | Ammonia-oxidizing marine archaeal communities from Monterey Bay, California, United States - M2 40m 12015 | ecosystem: Environmental > Aquatic > Marine > Intertidal zone | place: USA... | reverse complement strand
TGTACATATCAAATGAAGATTACTTGGGTAAAGTTTATGTTATTGAATTTTTCTTTTCCCGTTGTCCATCCATTTGCCCAATTATGAATAAAAACATGAAAATTCTTAATGATGCTTATGGAGCTATGGAGGATTTTGGCATCGCCTCTTTCACTATTGATCCCGATTACGATACTCCCTCAATTTTAAAAAAATACGCTGAAGGCTATGTTGGTCAAAATGATTACTGGAATTTTTTAACAGGATCTAAAACATCTGTTTATGATTTAGCCAATAAAGGGTTTAATATTTTTGCTGAAATTAATCCAGCAGTGGCAGGGGGCTTTGAACATCAAGGTTATTTTGCTTTGATTGATAAAAATGGATTTATTCGATCAAGGGAAGATTCTCACGGCAATCCAATTGTTTACTATTCTGGACTTGATCAGGAAGATGTTGAAGAAGCAGGTGTAGATATGCTCCTAACTGATATCAAACTATTATTAAATGAAAATTAATTTTTATGAGTGTAAAAAAATCTTCTCTTAAATATAAAAACTGGATTATTGTGATTTCTGTTGCAATCCCAGTTGTTGTGGCAATTCTGTTCCGTATTCGTCTAGAAAATGTTAAACCACTTTCATTTTTACCACCAATTTATGCTGCCGTTAATGGTTACACAACAATCATACTCCTTTTTGCATTATGGGCAATAAAGAATCGTAAAATTAATCTGCACGAGCAATTAATGAAAACAGCCATAGGGCTTTCCTTAGTTTTTTTGATTATGTATGTAGCATACCATTTGACTTCGGACCCCACTCCTTTTGAAGGGGAAGGATGGGTTAAAAACGTTTATTACTTTATTTTAATATCACATATTTTGTTATCAATTACTATAATCCCTTTAGTTTTAATTTCTTATGTTCGGGCAATTACACAGCAATTTACCTTGCACAGAAAAATCGCACGAATTACCTTTCCAATTTGGTTGTATGTAACGATAACGGGAGTAATTGTATATTTAATGATATCACCTTATTACAACTAAGATCACATGATTAAAAAAATCATTTATCTAAGTTTTATTTTGTTTTTAATCACACCTATCGATTTAGAAGCACAGTGCTCAATGTGTAGAGCTGTTTTGGAATCAGAAGAAGGGCAACAAACAGCTAAAGGAATCAATAATGGTATTGTATATTTAATGGCAATCCCATATGTCTTGGTAGGTATTGTAGGCTATGTAGTTTTTAGACTATTAAAAAAATGATTTTTTTTGTAACATTTCGTTTCAACCGACGTCTTACAAATAATTAAAAGTCATTTTTTATTTTCTATACATGATAAAAATTAAAAACCTACACAAGTCCTATAAAATGGGCAACTCATCTCTTCATGTCTTAAAAGGCATTGACTTTGAAGTAGAGGAGGGCGAATTGGTTGCGATTATGGGTTCGTCAGGTTCAGGGAAATCTACACTTCTCAACATACTTGGTATGCTAGATATTTTGGATGAAGGTTCATACAGCCTTGATGATGTTTTGATAAAAGACTTAGATGAAACAAAAGCGGCTAAATACCGAAACAAATTTTTAGGTTTTGTTTTTCAGTCTTTTAATCTGATTAATTACAAATCGGCACTCGAAAATGTATCTTTACCTCTCTACTATCAGGGAGTAGCTCGAAAAGAACGTCAAGAACAAGCACTAGAATATTTGTCAAGAGTTGGCTTAGCAGACTGGGCAACACATTTACCAAGTGAACTTTCTGGTGGACAAAAACAACGTGTAGCAATTGCAAGAGCTATGGCCTCAAAACCCAAAGTGCTTTTGGCGGATGAACCAACAGGAGCACTAGACACTAAAACCTCTTATGAGGTAATGGATCTGATTCAAAAAATTAATGAAGAAGGAAATACAATTTTGGTGGTTACTCACGAAGAGGACATAGCAAAAATGTGTAAGCGAATTGTCAAGCTTAAAGATGGGGTTATTGTTGAAGACAGTAAGGTTAAACAAGTTTTAGCAGCTGATTATGTTTAATAGAGATCGCTGGCAAGAAATTTTCGAAACCATTCGAAAGAATAAACTCAGAACCTTCCTTTCAGGTTTTACCGTAGCTTTGGGGATTTTTATTTTCATCATATTATTTGGCTTTGGTAATGGATTGAAAAATCAATTTCAAGAATTTTTCTTGGATGATGCAACCAATGTAATTTTTCTATTCCCTGGAAAAACTTCTAAGCCCTACAATGGATTTAAATCCAACAGAAGAATAGAGTTTAGGAATGACGATTTAACTGACATAAAAGAACAATTCCCCTTTTTTTTAGAATACATAACTCCCAGAATTTCTAGAGCAGCAGAAGTTAAATACAAAAACGAGTTTGATAATTATGTTACTCGTGCGGTTGGGCCTGCACATCAATTTGCTGAAAAAACAATATTGATGAAAGGAAGATATATAAACCTAGATGACATCATAAATAAAACTAAATATGCTGTTATTGGTCGATTAGTAGCTCGAGATTTATTCAATCAAGAAGACCCCATAGGTAAATTCATTAACGTTGGAAATAGTGTTTTTAAAGTTGTTGGTGTTTTTCAAGACGATGGTGGAGATCGAGAAGAACGTTACATTTACATCCCATACACTACCAGACAACTTCTTGAAAAAAGTAATGATAAATTGGATCAAATTATTTTGGCTTTTAAACCTCAAATTGGTCATTCCGGTTCCGTAGTATTTGAAAGAAAATTACGTGAATTCTTAAAAAAGAAAAAATCGATTGACCCTTCTGATCCAAACGGAATCTACATTAGAAATGTTGCAGATCAATTGAAGCAAAATCAACAGTTTGCAAACGTACTTCAGTTAATTGTTACTTTTGTTGGCCTTGGAACTCTAATCGCAGGTATTATTGGTATTTCAAATATCATGGTATTTGTAGTAAAAGAACGCACCAAAGAATTGGGGATTCGAAAAGCACTGGGAGCTACTCCAAAATCTGTAATTCGAATGATTCTACAAGAATCTATTTTTATCACAACAATTTCAGGGTACATGGGACTGTTTATCGGGATTTTTGTTCTAAAAAAAATAGGTCTTTCACTTGAGGAATATTTTATTAAAAACCCATACATAGACACTTCAACTGCTTTATTTTCTACCCTAATACTCATTCTATTTGGAGGTATTGCAGGGTATATTCCAGCCAAACGTGCTGCACGAATCAAACCGATAATTGCACTAAGAGATGAATAGCATAAAAATAATTTTCGATCGCGATACTTGGCAAGAAATTTTTGGTTCTATCCAAAAAAATAAAGTCCGAACAATAATCACAGTAGTTGGCGTATTATGGGGAATTTTTATTTACATCGCTTTATCTGGAGCTGCAAAAGGATTGGATAATGGTTTTGAACGTGAATTTGAAAATGTCGCAATGAACTCCATGTTTGTTTGGGCGCAAAGCACAAGCATTCCATACAGTGGTTTCAAAACGGGAAGAAATCCGCAGCTTAAAATTCAGGACGCTCAAACTCTTCGGAATAATATTCCTGATATTCAGTTTATTGCTCCAAGAAATGCCAAAGGAGTATTCGATGGTTCGGGCGGTTCTCAAATGGTTCGTGGATCTAAATCTGGAACCTATGCAATCTATGGTGATTTTCCAGAATACACCAAAATCGCAACAAAAAAAATTTACAACGGTGGACGATTCATCAACCAAGCTGATATTGATAAACAAAGAAAAGTTTGTGTTATTGGAGAACGAACTCTAAAAGAGTTATTTGAAAAAGATGAAAAAGCTGTAGGGAAATTCATCCGTGTAGACAACATCTATTTTCAAGTTATTGGCGTTCATAAATACATTGAAGGCGGAGGCTTTGAAAGTGATGGAGATGTTTTCATCCCCTTTTCTACTTTCAAAAAATTGTACAATACAGGAGACAATGTCGATTGGTTCACTATTGCTGCATATGATGATGCTGATGTAATAGCAGTGGAGGAGCAAGTAAAACAAACTTTAAAGCGAATACATCGAGTATCACCAAAAGATGAACGCGCTTTTGGGTCTTTTAACTTAGGAGAAATTTTTGGAAAGATAATGGGTTTTGCTAAGGGGATGACTTTTTTGTCTCTGATTGTTGGAATTGCTACAATCATAGCAGGGGTAATTGGCATTGGAAACATCTTATTGATTTCGGTTAAAGAACGAACAAAAGAGCTGGGAATTCGACGTGCACTTGGAGCTACTCCAGGTGAAGTTAAAGCTCAAATAATTTTAGAATCAGTATTTCTAACTTTTGTAGCAGGTGTTTTTGGAATCGTACTAGGTGCATTTGTGTTGTCAGGAATTGATATGGCAACAGCTAACCTAGAAGATTTTCCTTACACCAATCCTACTGTTCCAATCTCATTTGTACTAGGAGCTTTAGTAATTATGATAACTCTAGGAACCTTGATTGGACTAATTCCAGCACAGCGAGCTGTAAGCATAAAACCAATAGACGCATTAAGAGAAGAATAATAAAACACCCACATATTAATAAATTATTACCCATGAAAAAAATCTTTAAATACATAATCATAGCAGCCATATTGTTTGGAGTTCTTTTTGCAGCAGCTTTTTTCATAAAGTCCAATAGCAAAGGTTCTATTGAATATGAAACACAAAACCCTGTAATTACATCTATTGAGATGAAATCTGTAGCTACTGGAAAAGTAATTCCAGAGGACGAAGTTGAGATCAAGCCTCAAATTTCAGGAATCATTGATAAACTTTTTGTAGAGGAGGGTGATTATGTAAATACTGGGGATCTTCTAGCAAAAATAAAAGTAGTTCCAAATGAACAATCACTAAACAGTGCCAAAGGACGATTAGCAAACACAAAAATTTTAATGGAGAATGCTAAGGTAGAATACAACAGAAATAAAAGCCTTTTTGAGAAAGAAATTATCTCTCAACAGGAATTTCAAAATGCTGAACTAAACTACAGTAGAGCTAAACAGGATGTAGCTAACGCAGATAGTGACTTACAAATAATCAAACTAGGTTCTGCGGGTGGATCTGCAACTGCCAACACCAATATTAGAGCAACCGTGCCAGGAACCGTTTTGGAAATGCCAATTAAAGAAGGAGATCAAGTAGTTGAGAGCAATACATTTAATAACGGTACAACCATTGCAGTTATCGCTGACCTAAATAAGATGATCTTCGAAGGAAAAGTGGATGAAGCTGAAGTAGGAAAATTAAAAATAGGAATGCCTCTTGTAGTAAACTTAGGAGCAATTGAAGATAAGGAATTTGAAGCCAAATTAAAGTTTATTGCTCCAAAAGGAAATGAAGAACAAGGTGCAGTTCAGTTTAAAATTGAAGGTGATGTGTACTTGGACAATGACTTTTTTGTTCGAGCTGGTTACAGTGCTAATGCCTCATTCATTCTTGAAAGTAAAGACAGCATTTTGGCAATACCTGAGGCTCTACTTCAGTTTGATAAAAAAACTGAGAAGCCCTATGTTCAAGTTCAAGTAAAAGAACAAGAATTTGAACGTAAAGACATTGAAACAGGAATTTCTGATGGAATAAATGTTGAAATACTTTCAGGAATAACTATTGAAGATAACATCAAGGTTTGGAACAAGACTGAAGAAGAAAAGAAAGAAGACGAAGAAACTTCAAACGATAACTAAGCTTAATTCCTACTTTAATTATGAGATTAAAACATACTTCATTAGTTGCCATATTCTGTGTTTCTTTTTATGCCCAAAGTCAAATACTTGCTCTACAAGATTGCATAGAATTAGCCATAGAAAAAAACATAACGATAAAGCAATCCGAATTGGATTTAGCCAATGCTGAATTGGATAAAAAAAATGCTTTCGGTAACTTTTTACCAAGTGTCAATGCAAATAGCAGTCATTCGTGGAACATCGGTTTGAATCAAAATATCACCACAGGATTATTAGAGAATGTGACTACACAATTCTCCTCATTAGGAGTTACCATGGGAGTCGATATCTACAAAGGGTTGCAAAATGTCAAACAGTTGCACCGAACAAATCTTGCTATAATTGCGCAACAGTACAATTTAGCAGACATAACAGATAATACTTCTATCTTGGTTGCAAACTCTTACCTACAAGTAATGTTCAATAGAGAACTTTTAGAGGTTCAGAGAAGTCAGCTTGAGGTTTCAAAAAAAGAATTGGAGCGAACAAAAACTCTAATAAGCGCAGGTGTATTAACTATAGCAGATCTTTTTGAGCTTGAAGCTACAATTGCATCACAGGAGCAAGCAGTAATTCAAGCTGAGAACAATTTACGTTTAGCCAAAATTAGCCTTGCACAACTTTTATTGATAACAGACTATGAAAATTTTGATGTTGCCGTTGAAAATTTTGACGTTCCCTTTCCTCTCATATTGCAGGAAACTCCAAAAGCAATTTTCGATAAAGCTTTGACCCAAAGAAACGACATAAAGTTCTCCCTAACTAATTTGGAAATTTCAAAGACAGATATTGAAATCGCAAAGGCTGCACTTCAACCCTCACTTTCTGCTTTTTACAGCTACAGTTCAAGAATTTCATACAGCGACGGTATCGAAAAAACAGGTGTGTTCGATGAAGTCCCTATTGGATATGTTGCTGCAACAGGTGAAGCAGTAAATACAAGCGTTGAGCAAAGAAGAGTCGTTGGGCCAGAATCATTTTGGGATCAATTTCAAATGAATGACGGTCATAATTTTGGAGTCCAATTAAGAATTCCAATCCTAAATGGCTTTTCGTCTAAGAACAATGTAAAACGAAGTAAAGTCAATTTGATGCGTTCTCAAAATGCTTTAGAGCAACAAAAATTAAATTTAGAAAGCAGCATAAATCAAGCTTACAACGACGCATTAGGGGCATACAACTTTTACAAAGCTGCCCAAAAAACAGTCATCGCTAGAAAAGAAGCTTACGATAACGCATCGAAAAGATTTGATGCTGGAGTTATGAATTCTTTTGAATTTACTCAAATAAAGCAACGATACGAAGTATCAGTATCAGACGAGTTGCGCTCTAAATTTGATTACATATTTAAACTAAAAATTCTTGAATTTTATTTTGGATTAAAACTTGAAATTTAGAAGTCAGAAGTTCTTAATTTTGCCTTATGGCTCACCTCCTACATATCGAAACGGCTACAACAAATTGTTCGGTCGCTTTGTCACATAATGGAAATCTTGTGCACTGCATCGAAAATAATGAAGCAGATTTTCGACACAGTGACCATTTACACACCTTCATTAAGCAGCTACTTGATCAAGTTAGTATCAAACCTTTTCAATTGTCTGGTGTTGCAGTGAGTAAAGGCCCAGGTTCATACACAGGACTTAGAATTGGAGTTTCTACCGCAAAAGGACTATGTTATGCTCATGACCTTCCTCTAATTTCGGTTAATAGCTTAGAAGTTCTTGCAGCCGCTTACACTCCAGAAACTTCCGATTTATTGATTCCAATGTTTGATGCCAGAAGAATGGAAGTTTTTACCATGGTATTGAACGCAAAAAAAGAAGTCGTATCTCCTACTCGTACAGAAATAATAACCAGTGACTCTTTTAAAGAGTTAAGAGATCAAGGGCGTTTGGTTTTATTTGGCAATGGTTCAAATAAGTGTAAAGGTATTATCCCAGAAGAAAACACTTATTTTGTTGATTCCTTAAAAGAACCCTCTGCCCAGCATATGGTTGTGACAGCTACCAATAAATTCGAAGCAAAACAATTTGAGGGTACAGCATATTTTGAACCGTTTTACCTGAAAGACTTTTACACAAATCCCCCAAAAGTTTAATTTAAAAGCCTAAGCTTTTCTTTTACTTCTTCAACAGATTCAAGAGGAAGTTCACACTGTTTGTTTTTACACAAAAAGATTAAGGTTTTATTTTTTGAAACTCTATTTTGAAAGAGCGGTAGGTTTGATTTTTCTGCGGCTGCCCAACTGCAATTTAGAGTAAATTGTGTGTTTCGAATTTCTCTGAGAATTTTTTTTGAATTTGGTCCAACAGCAACAATTTCATAACCCGGTTTTAATAATCTTAAAGCAACTGTAAGCCAATAACTGTAATTTCCTGGATAGGATTGGATCTCAGATTTACATGAAGCCAACATTGCTCTGGATCTGCTTATGTATTCAGGTTTAATAAAGTGGTTTGATAAACGAATCAGGTTTTCTGCCATAATTGCATTGGAAGAAGGAATGACATTATCAGAAGTTTCTTTTGTTCTAAGAACCAAATCTGATTTCGAACTGAAAAATAAAAGTGGACTATTTTGGTCTTCAAACTCAGTCAAACAGACCGCTGCTAATTTATTTGCTTGGTTGAGGTAATGTTCATCAAACAAGATTTCATAGGCATCAATGTACATTTTTATCACAGCTGAATAATCCTCCAAAAAAGCATCTATTTTGTTTACCCCTTTTTTGGAAATTCTTTTTAAAGTTCCTGAATTAGAAATAAAATTCTGTTCAATAAACCTGATACTCTTTGTGGTGAGATCCAAATATGACTCATTTTTAAAACTAACATAGGACTCCAAAAGACCCGAAGTAAGCATAGCATTCCAAGAACAGATAACTTTATCGTCAAGTCTGGGAAGCATTCTTTCTTTTCTTTTCATCAAAAGAGTAGCATCCCATTGAAGAACTTTAGTTTTCAATTCTGATAAATCAATTTCATAAATCTTTGCAAATTTTTTATCCGTTTCTATCCTTCTTAACACATATTTTCCATCTTCCCAATAACCACCCTCATTGATTGAATAGTAAGCCGATACAAGTAAATGGTCGTCTGGGAAAAGTTCTTTTATTTCATGTTGTTTCCAAACATAGTAAGACCCTTCAGTTAACGATCCGTTTTCATCAAGACTGTCTGCATCCAATGCAGCATAGAAACCCCCTTCGGGAGAAAGTAGATTATCTGACAAAAAGCGAATGGTTTTATCGACCGTTTCACGATAAAGTTGAAGTGATTTTTCTCGATAGGCTTTAGCGTAGAGAGAAAGTAGTTGACCATTATCATAACCCATTTTTTCAAAATGAGGTATGTGCCATTCAGAATCTACTGCATAGCGGGAAAAACCTCCACCAATAGCATCAAAAATACCACCCAATGTCATTTTCTCCAGGGATAAATGAAAATGTTTTAATGCCTCTTGATTATTACATAGTAATCCTCCGTATTGAATGAATCGAAGTAAAGTAGGCATCATAAACTTTGGAGCACCAAGGAGTCCTCCGTTTTTTAGATCTCTTTTTGATAGAATTTTATCCAAACTCATCGTAATTTCACCCCATTTGAATTCATTTTCATCGGTTTTATTGAACTCAAAATGAGCCAAACCCTTTTCTAATTCATCAGCATATTGAATTATTTTTTCAGGATTTTTCTTGGATAAGGAATAAATTTGAGAAAGGACTTCCATCCAACGCTTTTTCGAGAAATAAGTTCCTCCCCAAATGGGTCTTCCATCTGGTAAAGCAATCATATTTAGCGGCCATCCTCCTTGCCCAGTAATTATTTGAATCGCATTCATGTAAACTTGATCTAGATCAGGACGCTCTTCTCGATCAACTTTTATGTTTATGAAATTAGAATTCATCAAATCAGCAACCTCATCGTCCTCGAAGCACTCATGTTCCATTACATGACACCAATGACATGAAGCATAACCAATACTAATCAAAAGTAACTTCCCCTCTTCTTTGGCACGATCAAGATGTTTTTGATCCCATGGAAACCATTGAACAGGATTATGGGCATGTTGAAGTAGATAAGCACTCAGTTCATCAATTAAGCCATTTGTATGCTTTTTTGATTTCACGATACTTAACCATTGATTGCATTAACAGACGAAATTTTTCCGGGGAGCATTTCTTTGAGCATATTTTCAATTCCATTTTTTAGAGTAAAAGTAGAGGATGGACAACCACTACAGGCTCCTTGCAGGACTACTTGCACGTTTTTATTTTCAGCATTGTATGAATCAAAAAGGATATTTCCTCCATCAGCTGCAACAGCAGGCTTGATGTAATCTTCAATAATTCCTATGATTTGCTGAGAAGTTTCGTCCAATTCTACTTCGGACTCTTTTGCAGTTTCTTTACTTGTTTTTTCTGTTGTTGCAGTTGTGATTTCGTTCCCTTCTTCTAAGAAAGACCTAAGGAACTCGCGAATTTCTAGAACGATCTCATCCCAATTAGAAACATCAAATTTGGTAATAGAAACATAATTGGTGTCCATAAACACCTCTTTTACAAAAGGAAAATGGAAGAGCTTTTGAGCTAAAGGAGCATTTGTAGTTTCATCAATATTTTTGTACTCATAAATTTGATCTACCAACTTTTTATTAGAAACAAACTTCATAACCCCAGGGTTGGGGGTGCTTTCCGCATAAATTGTAATAGGAACTTTTTTAGAAGGAGAAGGCTGTGTTTCAGTCATTGCAACACCCCCTGAGTTAAGGAAGTTTTCAATTTCAAGGGATACTTCATTCAATACATCTTCCCATTTCAAGATATCAAAACGCATAATTTCGATAGCTTCTTTTTTTAGAACGACTGATTTTACAAAAGGCAAATAAAACATTTGTTGAGCCAAAGGAGCTTCTTTTGCCTCATCTATGTTGTTGTATTGATATGTTTGAGTGATTTGAAGTGATGGTGATATTTCGAATCGTGCAATAGTTTGATCTTCGGTCAAAGAAGCGGAAACAGTAAATGTCGTCATTGTAAATCTTTTTTGTAAAAATACGGAAATCTCCTATCTCTCGATGAGTTTTATCGGATTTCGTTTTGTTGAAAGTAGTATCTTAGATTAAAATATCACAATGCTCATCAAAACAGTTCGCGGATTTACGCCCCAATGGGGTTTAGATTGTTTTATTGCAGAAAACGCCACACTCATTGGAGATCTGATTATGGGAGATCAGTGTTCTGTGTGGTATAAAGCTGTAATAAGAGGAGACGTTAATTCAATCCGAATAGGGAATCGTGTAAATATTCAAGATGGAGCCGTAATTCATGCTACTTATGAAAAGTCGAAAACTGTAATTGGTAATGATGTTTCGGTAGGGCATAATGCAATTATTCATGGATGTACCCTAAACGATCATGTATTGGTAGGAATGGGAAGTATCATTATGGATAATTCTGTGGTTGAATCAAATTGCATCATAGCAGCTGGAAGTGTTGTAAAGCAAAACACGCATGTTCCAGAAGGATCTATTTTTGCTGGAATTCCTGCACGAAAAATTAAAGACATAGATCCAAAACTTCAAAAAGATGAAATTGAGCGAATAGCTCAAAATTATTTGATGTATTCCAGTTGGTTTAAGTCAGAGTAATTAAAAATTAATCACCTTAATATTTTCAGGAATAAAACTCAACAAGGATGAATTTGTTGCAGAACTAAAATATTTTACCGTCTCGCTCAAACCCTCAGATGACAATAAATGTTCTTTTTTCAAAACTCTACGGGTTTGTTTTGCAACTGCATCTGCACTATCGACAATTTGAATTTTTTTGGGTAAAATAGTTTTTAATAAAGGTATGAGAAAGCTGTAATGCGTGCACCCCAATACAAGAATATCAATATTTTGATCGAGCATTGGTTTGACATATGAACTTAATAAATCAATAAGTTTGGAATTTTCTAACTCACCCTTTTCTATGGATTCAACCAATCCGTCACCAATTTGTTCAATAACTCTCACATTTTGAGTAAAGTTATCGCTAGTTTGAGCAAACAATTGGCTACTCAAAGTACCTCGTGTTGCCAAAACCCCAATAACCTTTGTTTTGCTCTTTAGGGAAGCTGGTTTTATGGCGGGTTCAATACCAATAAAGGGTATGTCGTACTTAGCTCGTAAAACTTCGATTGCATTTGTTGTAGCTGTATTGCAGGCAACAACAATAAGCTTACATCCTTTAGAAATAAGAAAATCTACAACTTCAAAGCAACGCTCTGTAATTTCTTCTTTTGATTTTTTGCCATAAGGAGCATTAGCATCATCAGAAACATAAAGAAACTGTTCTTGAGGCAACATAGATTTTAGAGAAGAAAGAACCGTTAATCCTCCAACTCCAGAATCAAATACCCCCAGATAAGTATTTTGCTTGATTTTCATAAAAAAAACTGCCTTATGGATAATAAGGCAGTTTTGAATAAGAGTTTAGAACAACTTTTTTAAAATCCGAGTTCAGATTTTACATCAGCCATTAAATCTTTTCCTTTAGCCATAATAACGCTTCCTCCTGCACTTGCATCAAGAACATAATCGAAGCCCTGAGCTGAAGCTATTTTTTCAATAGCAGCTCTTGCTTTTTCATACAATGGGCGCATCATTTCGCCTTGTTTTTTTTGCAAATCTTGGGCAGCTGTTTCACGGTATTTTTGAATATTTTGTTGCATGCTTTCCAGCTCCGTCTGGCGGGCTTGATTTGTTACATCAGTTTGGTTAGCGGCGTCAGCTGAATACGATTGTGCTTTTGTTTGAAATTCTTTGTAAGTATTTTCAATCTCTTTGGTGTAAGTTTCTTCAACTGCTTTAATTTGTTTTTGAGCAGCAATAACTTCAGGCATTTCACTAATCAATTTTTGGGTGTCAATATGTGCAATCTTTGATTGTGCATAAGTCACAGTCATTGGTAACACAGTCATCAGGGTAGCAAATAGTAGTGTTTTTAAATTTTTCATTGTTTTAATTTATTTGAGCGTATTTTAGTTTTTCAGTTTTTTGAGTTGTTCTTCTCTTTTTTTAAGTTGTTTTTTTCTATCTTCAATTTTGTTTTGAGCATTTATTTTTCTTAAAACGAGGTCACTAATATCGTAATTTTTTGTGGAATACAACATAACCAAGTCCGAAGATCTGTCAAAAATGAAATCATATTTTCTTTCTTGAGCTATTTGTCTCACTATTCCGAGCACTCGATCTTGTATGGGTTTTAAAAGTTTTGATTTTTGTTGGATCAATTCACCTTGTGGCCCAAATTTTTTAGTTTGAAAATCTACGATATCAGAGGCAAAGTCATTAATTTCTATTTCGCGATCGGAAATTAAGTTTGGAGTAAGCAGGGCTTTCTCGGCATTGAGCGCATCTTCTAATTTTTTTAATTGTAGTTTTTGCAATTCAATTTCTTTTTTCCAATCTTCAATCTTTTTGTCTAAAAGGAGATTCGCTGTTTTGTATTCATCAACATTTTCTAAAATAACATCCATGTCGATGTAACCTATTCGAACCCCTCTTTGCGCTAAACTTATTTGAGCAATAAGAATCGCAATTAAAAATAAAAATGCTCTTCTTTTTTTCATTTTTAAAATTGTTGTCCAATTATGAAGTGTGTCTCCCATCCATTAGGGCCTCTTTGTTGCAAATTAGCATTGTCAAATCCATACCCAAAATCGATTCCCAAAAGACCAAAGGCAGGCATGAAAATCCTTATCCCAG
>Ga0206682_10003452_pt1 | contig 13481 bp, 13 predicted proteins | sample M240m12015metaG_FD_155444 | JGI IMG/M metagenome (GOLD analysis project Ga0206682, IMG submission 155444) | Ammonia-oxidizing marine archaeal communities from Monterey Bay, California, United States - M2 40m 12015 | ecosystem: Environmental > Aquatic > Marine > Intertidal zone | place: USA... | reverse complement strand
CAGAAACTGATATATCGTTTTGCTCTAATGCAGCGTTAATCGCTGCCGCTCCAGCTTCTCCACCTCCAGCGTCTTCGTATATTTTTGTAGCGGCGTCTAAGTTTTTCTTTTGTTCCGCAGGAGAAATAGGCCCCATAGTATCCGTAATGTTTGAATCTCCCGTACCAACAATAGTAGTAATTTCGTCGATAGGAGTACCAGCACCTTCATCTCCATCTTCAGCAGTCGGAGTTAAAATAACCTCTACTGCTGGTGTACTTTCAACGTCGGGTTCTTCTGTTGGCTCGCCTGTTAGCGTTGTTTGGGTGTTTTGTTTATTTTTTAGGCCTGCTAAATAATCTGCTACACTTTTACCGGCAGCCGCAGCCGCTGCAATAATACCCGCGTCGGCGCCCAAAATACTTGGTACATTGCCAGACGCTTCAATAGTTTCAAGAATATCATCCCCGCCCCGAGTAACGGCATATATGTCGTCTAAAATAGTACCTGTTACTACACCCGCTTGCGTTTGAGAGCCGGGTATCGTACCTATGGTGGTGACTTTTTGTTGTTGTTGCCAAGGAGGGCGTTCTCCCCAAGTACCTTGAACCATCCCAGTTATCGGGTTGATACTAACCACCCCTTCCATATTCTTAAACCAGTCCGCAGTGCCTTCTATAGCGTCACCTAAGTACCCACCCACTACCGGGATGTTTGAGGCTACGTTGTATATACCCCGAGTGCCTGCACCTAATACATCACCCACACCGGCAAGTATGTTTTCAGTAGTGGTGGAGCCAAACGCGTCGTCTATATCGGCTTGCGTTACTAGCCCAGAGTTCAGTGCCGTGGCTGTTACAAAGTCCGCCTCTGTTTTTGCGTTAGAGATATTGGTAAGTTTTTCGTCAATGCCTTCTTGGTAAGAAAGATTTGAGTTCACCCCTGTCGTTTGTGCGGTAACTACGGCTGCATTCGCTGCGGCTATGTCTTCTAAGTACTCTTTAGTAGTATCTGTAATGTCGCCTGCGGCTGAGATGGCATCATAACCTCCCTGAGTACCGCCTAAAGGTTTGTTTGCGTCATACGCCGCTTGAATTACGCTAGCGGGCAGGCCAAACTGGTCGGCTACTTGGTCTATAGTAACTGCGTTTGAGTTAATCAGGGCAGTAACTGCGTCTACTTCGGTTTGATCAAACCCATCTTCGGCAGAAATTCCGGCAAACGGGTCTGGCCCCGTAGTATTATAATTATAGAAACGGAAATCTTCGTCTCCAGCGGCTTCTAAGGCGTCTGCGTAGTCTACGTCTGTTTGGAATATGTTGTTGACGTCAAGAGGCGAAAGAAAAAAATCTGGAAACGTAGAGTCCCCCATACGGTTAGGGCCGGGAGCAGTCGTAGTAATTGAAGGGCCGGTATAACCTGCGGGACCGCCAACATCAAACTTTTTTATTTTAGTACCCATATCTGCTCTACGGTGTCGGTAGCGTTTCAGGCAGTGCTGAAACAAAAGCTACGGTTAATAAGGTGGACGGCACGGCAGGGCGGGGACTTGCAGCCGCCACATAGTCTATTGTTATGCCTGTATCGTCTGTTGCCCACATAAGTTCTATATACTGCCCTGCTTGCATGTCCATAGTAAAACTGTATTCAAAGTCGTCTACGCCGCCAGAACCCGCCACTACGTGCATTCTACCAGTATTTGCTATGTCTACTCCGCTCCTACGTACCCAGAACGACAGTTCTTTTGAGCTAGCATTAGTGCTAGTTAGTTCTACCGAGAGTTCAAAGTTGTAAACCCCTGAATAGAGTGGGGTTATTCTCGTCTTCGGTGTCCCTGTTATGCTTATGGCCTCGCCTAAATACGTATTCTCGAACTGCAATGCGTAGGCTGTGTTTATGGCACTGGCGTTCTGATCTACAGTAGAAAAGAACTTAGCGTTAGGGGCCTCTATAAACCGCCCACCTTGCTCTCCAAATACGTTGTTAACCGCGTTAGCTAGCAGGTTAAAAAACAGGCGCAAGATATTATTCAGGTCGTCCAGATACTGCTTTAATGGCCCCGGCTTAGGTATAGGCAGCGCAGGCGCTTGGACCTTCTGTACGAGCCTTTCTTGTGCCACTAGCCCCTCCTACCGTCAGGGCGCATATCCAAACGTGGTATACCTAGCTTCCAAGCTACACCTATTTCAGTAGACTCGATCTTAAATGCCATCTGCCTGCCACGTACTCGCACAAAGACCTGCCCTGTAAATTGCTCAATAGGCACTGTGGCTGAACGAGTTACCGTAGCACTGCTGTTACCGCCTTCTGATAGGGGGTTGTTGTACCCAGAACCAGAGTTCTCCAGAGGAGATAAAGTCATCTCAGCGGCGGGGCTATCAGCCGTAGAACCCTCAAACGTTACGTCAGGTAACATACGGTTAATAAACATAAACTTATCGCCGTCGTCCAAGTCAAACTCAGAGGACACTAGCGTAGCTGTAATCGGGTTGGGGGTAACACCTTCTTGGCAGTCATAACCCACTTCGTGGTTGACCAAGTTGTTGCTGTAGGTAGCCGCCATAGGATTTTCCCGTAGGTCAGCGTCTATCCAAGCACTGCGTGAAAGCGTGCCGTAGTACCAAATATTTTGCAGGTAGTTATACACCACGTAGCGGTCATTCTGAGTAGACTCAGCAGAGCAATAGAACCACCAAATCTCATCGAACCTTTCGTTAGTACCTGCAACAACTTGGGCGTACTGAGAGGAATTGAAGTCGTTAAACACATAGCTTCTAACCGAACAAGGCAGGGTCTTAACCGTACCGTCGTAGCTGTAGAACTTATCCGTGCCCATCCAATACGCTACGTTGCCGGAATACACCGCAGCGTTAGTGCTTGCTATCGTAATGTTGTCGCCTAGTAATTGCGCACCCCACACCTCTGGAGCACCTAGATACTGCAAGCCGTACAGGGCCGTGTCGGTCCAAATTAGTACTTCCTGACGTGCTTGGATGGCAGTAACGATCTCACTACCGCGTGACAATCGTAGGCTACCGGCTTGGTTAGTGGCAGCGGGAGTCCAGTTAGCCACGTCTTCTTGATCGGACCAACGGATAAGCATAGGGTCAAGCACGCTAGTACCCAGATCGTTCGCACCAAAGCAGAACGCAAACCGGAAGATGTCCGACACGAATGCCTTGTTAACTATGACAGGAACGTCTGACGCCCCGCTAAGTGAGGTCACATACACAGCGCGAGTAGTTAAGTCGTTACTTGCATCCCAGTAGAAAAGCTCACCGCCACGGTAGGTAAAGAACAAGTCCTCACCAAAGTTAGCCTGACTCCAAAGCCGCATAGGAGCAAGTGTAGAACCGCTGTTACCCCATGTATTCGCCCCCCAAGTACCTGCACTCCACCCAGTAAAAGGCACTGCAATCTCGTTACCTGTATTTATCTGGTAAGTCGCAGTAACAGTACCGCCACCCGTGGCGCTAGACGATGCGTTAGTAGCAGCAGTTATGTTGTAGGAGTCTGCGTTAATCCGGCTAATCTGAAACTCACCATTTAGGGTAAGCCCACCAACCGCAGTAGCGCCGCTAAACGTAACAAAGTCACCTTGAAGCGCACCGTGGGCAACATCAGTAACAAGAACAGTGGCAGAGCCTGAAGTAGTGGTAAACGGATTAGTCAGAGTAGCCGTAGCACGGATGGGGGTAACGTCAAAGTACTCACCACCACGCTCGATGTAGTACTTGAGGTTAGTGCCAACCGAGACGAGGTTCTGCCCTTGGAGGGTGACCCAGTTGAGCATAGAGCGGCAGATGCCAAGAAAAGTTTCCGAAGACAAACGAACCCAACCGCCGATCTTCTGAGGCATACCCCGTCTGAAACGCACTTTGTTGGTCTCATACCAACCGCCTTCGGCAGCGTAGCGAGTATTCTCTCGGTCAACTCCGGGCTTGAACTGTAGTTTCTGTAGCGGCATTTCCTAACCTCATTATAGGTACTCACCCATCTCGATCATGTACGCGAGTTCGGTTGAGCGTCCCTTAACATCCCGACTCCACTTGGAATCTAAAAATTCTAAAGATGCGGTTTTGTAGTCTGCTGCGTCCATAGCAGCTAATGCGCGCCTGAAACCACGAAGTCGAGTGGCACCAAGGTTAAATCCGATGTCTATAATAGCATCTTTTCGTACGTCATCAAGGTTCTTAAACCACGGATATTCCGAAGAAAGTTCCTTAATAACGCGTACTATGTCGTTCTCTAGCAGGTAATCGACTTCATCGTCTGACAGACCTAAACCGGACTTAGAAATATTCCTGCCTACGCCTATAGTTTCGTATCCAGCAGAACAACGGTAGACGTGGCTTTCTACGCCCTCATGACGCTTTAGCATTTCAAGTAGTTTTTCGGTCACTAGTCGCAAAGCTCGGCTAGCTCTTTCCAGTCTTGTGCAGTCCAGTTGGAGGTATCCACAGAAGAGGGCAGTTCTACGGTAATACCCGCGACGTTTGCACCTAGTAAGCCACCGGCAGCATTGGTACTGCCTTTTAGACACGCCATAGCGTTATCTTCGGGGGTAATTTCTAGGCTATTTAACTGCGTACAAGCAGATAGGGGTAAAAGTAGTAGTAAAAGTACCCTCATGAGAACCATCCTTTAATAGATTGAAACATGCGTACTGGGTAATAAAGCGCCCCAGACCTAAATCTGCCAAGCCCTAACACACTCATAGCCTCACGAAACACTTTATCAGCCTGTTTCTGATTGCGGCAAATACCGTCGCCGTGCGTGCATAAATAGTCGTGGACTACAGCAGCTTTGCGATTCTTAGCGTTGGCTACAGGGACTATCCACCGGAATATTCTGGGTACGCTTGCCAGATCAGTCTTATACCCCGCAGGCACAGTAACGGCACGCCCAAGAATATCGCTGTGGTATATAAGAGGAGCGTGCAGTTCCCAACCACCATCGACCGCTTGCGCCACTAGTGGCGTAGTGAAGTGACTCACTAGGGTTTTCCCCAGAAGTCAAAGTAAGACCCGGCAGCCGTACCGGCAATAATAAAGCCCAAAAGCATAGAAGTTATTATCTGTACTGCTGTCTTGCTCGCTGTACGTTTAACTGACCGCCAAGAGTCAAGCAATGACCGTATCTCATGCACATCGTGCATTGCGCCGTCGTCGTGTAAACCCACGTCACGTAAGGCTTTTTTAGCCCCCGCTTCCGCAGCGCGTTGAATCATTGCTTCTATCTCTAGGTCGTTCATAACGGTACTCCACTACTGCAATTATGCGGCGTCTTCTTCTCGCTCAATGCGCGGATCAACCCAATCAGGGCATAACTCCCAAGCACCGTTGACGTGATTGTACTTGCAGCCGTACCAATCTTCTGGCTCAGTTACGCCTTCGATCAGTGTAGAGTTATTAGCGTTCAGGTCGCCAATGATAAAGTCCAAGTTAGCAGGGTCGCCCACTTCGATGTGGTCTGCTGTTATGTTTAGCTGCTTGTCGTCCGCAAACAGGTACTTAGAGCAGTTCATTTCGCATACTATAGTTTTCATTTCTTATCCTTCCAATAGGATTGAGGTTGATGATAAAGCCCTGCCCGCAGGGACAGAGGAAACTGTTGTTGATAAAGTGCCGTCCGCTTGGACGTAGTAGTCTGTGTTGGGGGTTAAAGGCGTGTTTGCAGTGATGTTTGTAACTACACTTTGCGAATCTGTAGCGTTTCTATAAGCAATAACTGTTTTTTCTTCCGTAGAGTTATACACCGTTGCAGGAAAATTGGCATTTGCATAGCCGCTTGAATCAAGAACCGTCGGTTCACCCCAAGTCACAGAATCGCCAGAAATAGAACCTAATACTACGGACATATAATTGTTTGTAGCATTGTAAACGTATACTAACGAACCCGCTCCAATGTCGTAAGCTAGTCCTCTTTCATTTTGAGCCGTTGCGCTAACTATAGAGCTACTAGCCGCAACTGTTACGTTGCCTGTTCCTGAATCAATAGTAGCTACCGCAGAAAATGAAGGTGAGTCTGTTGCTGTTGTGCTGTAAGCAAAAACACACTTCGAGCTAGATGCGATATAAACTGCCTCAGTATTTCTAGCGCTTGTTGATGCCCAGTTGTTTTTTGTCCCAATACTTGGGGTAGTCCCAGAAATAGTTATTGAAGCGGCATAATTTGCGCTTGATACTGCGTATACAATTAAACTTTTTGAGGCTGAAGCATCATATTGCAAAGCCAATGCAGTGCCACTTATTGTTGAGGACTCAAATTGTACTTCTGAACCAAAACTGATTGAAGAACCGCTTACTGTTCCTACAACCATATACCCAGTGTATGCGTAGCTTGGGGCGGTGCCGTCAGCAAAAACAATTAACACTTTATCTTGAGCAGTATCATAGGTAGCGTTTATGTAGTAGCTGCTTCGTGTAGAGAAAACAACCTCCGAACCGAAGCTAATTGTAGTCCCAGAAACGGTGCCTACTATTGCTGTCCCGTAACCAGAATTACCTATGTCCCTATAGACTATTACAGATTTGTTTTGGTCTGGGTCATAAACTACATCTATGCTTCCATCAGCAGTTGATGCGCTGTTAAATACAACTGGAGTGCCCCAAGATATAGTCGTCCCAGATATAGTGCCAATCACAGCAGTTCCATAGTTAGAATTGCTTTGGTCTTCGTAAGCTAACACTATTTTATTGCTTGTGGAGTCATAAGCCATTCTAGTGTTAAACATTCCCTGAGATGCAGGGGATGACGCAGTTCCAAAGCTAACCGCAGCTACAGGAATTAACCCTGTATTCGTAATAACCCCACCCTGCACAATCACTGCGCCTGTGGCTGTATCGGCTATGGCTTCGTCTGTTATGCCTATGAAGTCGGTAGAGTTTGTTGACAAGCCGCCTGTTTTGCCTAAGACAATAAAGCTTTTGTCACCGCCAGTTCGTTCAAAGAGGTAAGCAAAATTACCAGAGCTGTCTGATTGTTGGGCGATATTTGCGTAGTTTGAAAAAACAGTAGTGCTAAGTTGTGTTTCAGTATTAAAAGATATTGAAGAAATGCCAGCATTTATAGTTCCGACTTTTGCTCTTGCATATCTAGTGCCTGAAGAATTAGTGTATGACGTAATAAAAGTAGAAGGATCGCCCGACAAGTTATTACTGGCATTAACGTAAAGACTTCTATCGCTTGTTATTACAGTTAAAGTGCCAAACGAAAAACTTCCTGAGCTGTTAGTTGAAATCTGATAGGCAGGGTATTTAGTACCATTCGTAGTGGTAATCATAACTATTTTTGTAGCGTCTATTGCTGTAATCGAAAACCCTTCATCGGCTGTTAAAGTCGGCCCTAAATTTTCACTACCTACTGTTATAGATGTGCCTGAAATGCTCAATTGTTTGAGAGCAGGTTTTTCTTGCGTGGTCTCTAGGTAACTAAAAATAACTTTAGTGCTGTCTGTCGGTACGATAGACGCAGAAGACGCCCCATCTTTTGCAGTTGTAGTTAATGTGGCTTCAGAGCCAGATGTAACAGTAGTGCTTGGAGCTTGTAAAATAATTCCATAAACTGAAGTGTTATAGCCAGTAGACCCAACAAAAGCCTGAAAATAATTACCGCTATTGTCTAAACACAATAACTGAGGAGGGTTTCTGCTATACGAATACATTGTCTGAGTTGTAAAAGTATGCTCAGCCCCAAAGGCAATGCTTTCGCTTCCGGCACTGCCCGATATTGTGCCTACCTTTGCAGAGCCGTCATTACTAGAGTTGTTATACGTTATTACAATTTTGTTAGCAGTGGCTTTATCCCAAGCCACAGAAGGAGTCCGTGATACGCTGCCAGACAGACCCATGTTAATTTCAGAAGATAGCGTCCAAGTGGTTCCCGATAAAGTGATAATTCTAACAAGTACGTCTTCCGAGCCATCGTCATCAGCCCAAACTATCACCCATCGATTAGAGTTGTGCGGATCAGCAGCAATATTATTTAATACCGAATGTCTAGGTGCAAATTCAGTTTGCGTACCTAAAGGCATTGAAGGCGAAACTGTAGTTTCCGCAACAGCTTCAACCGTCCCATCAGCCTTTAGACCAACAGTAACCCCAGACCCTAACGTGCCACTAGCCACGAACTCCGCACTTTTTGCTCCTGCTCCGGCAGGTAGTAACTCACTCAAATTGCTCATGTTGTGTAATCCAAGTTAATGCTAGTGGAGGACAGGGCTTTGCCTGCTAGTACGTCAGAGGCTGTGGTAGACAGTGTGCCGTTGGCTTGCACGTAGTAGGTCGCGTTAGGTGTGAGACTTGAGACGTTGGTAGAGATGCCGCCTTTGATTGTCACCGAGCCAGATGCAGTGTCCGAGATGGCTGCGTCTGAGATGCCTATGAAGTCTGAGGCGTTTGAAGAGCTGTAAGCGTTTTGAAACACTACAGCGGTGCCGTAATCAGAATTACCCCCATCTTCATAAGCTATCACCACATTTTTTGCATTAGTATCGTAAACGGCGGTGATATAATCAGTAGCCGCAGTTTCAAACACTACAGCTGTGCCAAAGCTAATAGATGTGCTACTTACTGTTCCGACAATGACGGTGCCGTGGTTAGAATTACCCTCGTCTCGGTAAGCTATTACCACTTTCTGAGAATTATCCGCGTAAACGACTGAAAAATCTAAACTATCCGCACTTTCAAATACAACGGCCGTGCCAAACGAAATACTTGTCCCACTGACCGTTCCAACGATTGCGGTGCCGTAATCATTATTATCACGGGCTTGGTAAGCTATCACTACTTTTTGAGCGTTGGCGTCGTAGGCTGCTGACATGCTTTCAGAGTTTGCGCTGTCAAAAACTACCGCAGTGCCAAAACTAATAGAAGTCCCACTAACTGTGCCGACAATGGCGGTGCCGTAACCAGAATTACCATTATCTTCGTAAGCAATTACAACTTTATTAGAAGCACTGTCGTAGGTTGCAGCAATCCACCTACTATCGTCCGACTCAAAAACTACGGGTGAACCAAAAGATATTGATGTGCCACTTACAGTCCCGACAATGGCGGTGCCGTGGTTAGAATTTCCACCGTCCTCATAAGCTATCACCATTTTTTGAGCATTGGCGTCGTGAACGACTGAAAAATAATCACTTGACCCAGTTTCAAATACTGTAGCACTACCGAAACTAATTGAGGTTCCACTGACAGTCCCAACGATTGCGGTGCCTTTACTAGAATTACCATAGTCTCTATAAGCAATTACGACTTTCTGAGCGTTGGCGTCGTAGCCGACTGAAGAAAAACCAAGTTTAGTAGTCGCACTTTCAAATACTCTCGGTGTTCCAAAACTGATTGATGTACCACTTACGGTTCCAACGATTGCGGTGCCGTAGCTAGAATTACCTATGTCTTGGTAAGCTATCACCACTTTCTGAGCGTTGGCGTCGTAGGCTGATGAAAAAAAACGACTAGCCGCACTTTCAAATACAGCGGCTGTGCCAACCGTTTCTGAAACAGACGTTATTGCAATCGCACTAACCGTACCACCGCTATTCAACCCCACAGTCACGCCGTTGCCAATTGCACCAGACGCTACGAAGCTGACGTTCTTTCCACCACCACCTGCGGGCAGTAACTCGCTTAGATTACTCATGTTAAGTCCATCATGTTAATCGTGGTTGCGGAGATTGCTTGACCTACCTTGACCGAGGAGGCTGTGGTGCTTAGCGTACCATCGTCTTGAACGTAGTAATCAGAGCCTATGGTCAAGCCAGACTGCGCTTCGTTAATCCCACCGTAGACGTTTACAGCGCCTGTGGCTGTATTGGCTATGGCTTGATCTGTTATGCCTATGAAGTCGGCGGAGTTTGTTGACGGTGTGGTGTAAACAGAACCGTAACCGTTGCTGTTGTCTCGTAGGTATCCAATAGCTACTTTGCCGTCTGTGGTGTATACAGGTTCTGTGTATGCGGTGGAAATAGCTGAAAAAGTAAATTCAGAAGAAAAAGAAACGCTTGTCCCTGAAATTGTTGCTTTTACTAGAGTACCATAACCAGAATTACCAACATCTCTATACGTTATTATTGTTTTTTTGGCCGTTGGAACATAAGCTATTCCAAGCCAACTCGTACTGGCAGCATTAAAAGTAACTGGGCTACCAAAACTTATAGCCGTGCCAGACACAGTTGCAACAACCGCCGTACCGTGACCTGAGGCACTGTCGTTAGAATACGCAATCAAAGTTTTATTAGCGCTCGCGTCAAAGCACGACTCTAAATACTCAACCGTTACAGCTGCAAAAACTGCGGCTGTACCAAAAGATATACTTGTCCCACTAACCGTCCCTACTATTCCTGTACCGTAACTAGAGTTTCCGGTATCTCGATAGGCAATAACTATTTTGTTGTTACTGGAGTCATAAGACGCTGTTGTTTCTGTAGTGCTAGCACTATTAAATACTACTGGTGTCCCGTAAGAAATACTTGTACCAGAAACAGTGCCTACTACAGCGTACCCATAGGCTTGTCCGGGGTCGAGATCTTGATAAGAAACAACCACTTTTTGAGCAGTAGAATCGTAAGCACAGGAAACCCAAGCGACATTTAGTGTTGAACTAAACGCAACATTAGTGCCAAAAGAAATACTTGTACCAGAAACAGTACCTACTACCGATCTAGCATAAAGCTCGCCAATATCACTTCTATCTCTAACATAAGCAATGACAACTTTTTGCGCGTTTGTATCGTAGGCTATAGAAAGTCCATCTCCTCTTACGCCGTAAGGAGTAATGCTTTCAAATACTACCGCAGAGCCAAACGAAATAGACGTTCCTGACACTGTTCCGACTACTGCTGTCCCTGCCCCACTACTACTATTATTTCTGTAAATAAGCACTACTTTGCCCGCATTAGCGTCATAAACACCCTTTACATAAGTAATTGTACCGCCCGCAAAACTTGTTTCTGAGCCTATACCTTCGGTTACACCGCTAACAGCCTCAACAGTCCCATCAGCCTTCAGCGCAACAGTCTGACCTGAACTCAAAGTCCCAGACGCAACAAAGTCTACAGCGTTTTGTCCGCCGCCTGTCGGCAGCAGTTCCGACAAGTTGCTCATTTATACACTCCAACCAATAGTGGCATTGATGTAGGACATGGTGATTTCTGCAAAGTTCTTATCAAAAACCAAGTCAGTAGCAGAGCTTGCTATCTTAGAGCCGTTACGCGCTACGGTAAAAGTAGTAGTAGCCGCTGCGCCTGTGCCGTCTTTAATAGTTACCGTGTCACCTGCGCTTGGTGAGGCAGGTAGGGTGATGGTAATACTTCCAGCTGTAGCAGTAACAAACTCTCCAACCGCTGCGGTATAGTTTCCACTTTTAAGAATTGGCAAAGCATTGGCTGAAAGACTTGCTCTAGCCGTAGCCGCCGTAGTTCCGTTAGTACCGCCGTTAGCGACAGGGAGGGTTCCGGTGACCTGAGAGGTTAAGTTGACCCCGGATAAAGCGCCACCGAGCGTCAGGTTGCCTGAGCTTGTCACCGTACCCGATAGGCTAATCCCGTTAACCGTGCCCGTACCGCCTACGCTAGTAACCGATCCGCCTGTTTCAGTAGGGTTAGCATTAAATACCGCAGCTCCTGAACCCGCACCGTCTGTGACGACCATAACCTTAGAGCCGTTGGGTATATTAACCGTAGCTCCTGAGCCTTGCTTGATCGTGATGATCTGACTGCCCGTAGTAGCGTTTTCAATAATCCACGTCTTAGATACCGTGTTTGGTCCAAGTGTGACCTCACGAGTCGCTGTGAGAGAACCCGCCGAGGTTATTTTAAGATATAACGAGCGAGTCGCGTCTGCCGTAGCGTCAGGCATAGTGAAAGTTTGATTAGCATCAGACGACATCTGTTTAGTGCCTAGGCTAAAACCGTCGGTAATCAGCTCAAGGTTAGTGTTGGTACTGGTGCCCCAAGTGCCGTCTTCATCGCCGGTTGTAATCTCTTTTAACCGGAGGTTATTTACATAAGTAGCCATCGTTTTTCTCCAGTCTTAAACTAGTGTGCTGCCACCAGCAGCAGGGATTGTGGTTGCGTAAATTGTTGTATTCTGACGCAAATTTAATGTCTCACCGCAGTCAGCACAAGTATCGGCAGTTAGCTCCGCTTCGTCAAGATCGTAGCCACATTTACCGCATACCACTTCAATTTCATGCTTGGGGTCTATCGCATCGCCCAGTTGTTCTGCTTCGTTTGTTGTCTTCATGCTGCTATATCCGTCCAATTAGGTGTTTGAGTGATAGGGGCTATGTCAGTCCAGTTAGGGTCACCGCCCGGAATTATTTGGCTCCAGACCAATACCGTTCCTACTTCACCTGTGGCCTGCACGCCAATGGCGTTAACTACGGCAGAGCCTGTTTCTTCGGTCTCACCTAACGCTGTGGTGCCCTGCACGCCCGTTACATTGACGTTCTGTTGCAGTAAGACTGTAATGTTGCCCAGTGTTGCTGTGGCTTGTAGGCCACTCGCATTGAGGGAGGAATCCCCGACTATTGATACGTTGCCCGCTGTGCCTGTAGCAGAAACGCCTGTAGCTAAAACATTGGTGGTTGTTACGGGGCCTGCAACCCCTAAAGCCGTAGTACCTGCAACCCCAGTAACAGAGAAGATCGCATCTCCGACTACAGTTGCTGTGCCTATTTCACCAGTAGCTGCATTGCCGAGAGCATTTATCCCTCCATCGGCGTTGACTGCAATATTGCCCAGACTAACAGCGGCTTGTACACCAGTGAGATATACTCCCACGCCTTCTTGGACTGTAACCGAGCCTACTGCACCTGTAGCAGAAAGACCTAAGCCCTCGCCCCACGCACCTTGGCCCCAGACTCCGCGACCCCAACCACCCAAAAGAACGGTTGCGTCGAACCTAAGCGTACCTAGTTCACCTGTGGCGCTAAGCCCTGTAACCGAAACGCTTTGGCTAATTATAGCTTCAGCAGTCCCTAACGCCGTGGTTCCTGCAACCCCTGTGACTGCGACAACTGCGTTGCCTACTACGCCTACGGTTCCTATTTCACCTGTAGCAACCGGCAGGGCATTACCTTCGCCCCACGAATCTGTACCCCAAGTGCTAAACCCCCAACCGGAGAGTGGGACCGTAACAGCAGCCATCTACTAGGCAATCCGAATAATCGCGTTGCTCGCGTCAGCCGCAGGGAAGACAATAGTAAAATCTCCCGCAGTTGAGGTCTTATCCGAACCAAAATCTAGTACCGCTACCGCAGGGTTAGTGCCACCGTTCGCCAAGTAGATCAAAGCGCCACGAGCAGTAATAGTTGCTGTAGAGAACGTCAGGTCAGCAAAGTCCAAGAACGCCGTAGTGCCGGTCGAAGTAGGGTTTGCTGAGATAGTCAGCGTGCCGCCGCCTGCACTGTAGCCTGTCCCTGAGACTTCGTTTGTCGCTGAATACGCAGTAGTAGTTGCGCCTAGCGTAGCTGAAGACGTGTACAGAGCCAGTTTA
>Ga0206682_10003446_pt1 | contig 13499 bp, 13 predicted proteins | sample M240m12015metaG_FD_155444 | JGI IMG/M metagenome (GOLD analysis project Ga0206682, IMG submission 155444) | Ammonia-oxidizing marine archaeal communities from Monterey Bay, California, United States - M2 40m 12015 | ecosystem: Environmental > Aquatic > Marine > Intertidal zone | place: USA... | reverse complement strand
TTGGAAAATCCTGAAAGCTACTGCAGTGTACTTATGCTTAATCAGTTACAGCACACATTGCAGTTTCTGCAGCAGCAAAATCGATGCGTGATTTTAACCACCAACTCTAAACAGCTGATCAAACTGACCCAGCGCACCTATCTCTTTGAGAACGGCGCAGTTGTGCCGCCTTCTCATTCACTGGTCAGCGCTCAGCGGGTCGCCTAAACCTTATGCTAGATAATCTCGTCCCCCTCAAAGATCAGTCCCTGCGCAAGAGAACCACTGTCATTCTCGGGCTTAGCCTATTGGCTTTTTCACTCTGGGTTGCTCTGGCCCCAGTGGAGAGCGCAGTATTGGCCAAAGGTCATATTCGTGCCATCGAAGACAGTAAGCCAATTCAACATCTGCGCGGCGGTAAAATTTCATCCATTGATGCGCGCTCCGGCACTGAGGTCTCCAAGGGCGATATACTTTTGCAGCTGGATGTCTCGGAGGAGCAGTCTGCATTAAAAGCCAATCTTCGGGACTACTTGATGACTTTATTGGAAATGGAGATTGCCCAGACCCATATCAACCAATTTGAGCAACTGCGGTTTTCAGAAAAGGTCTTGCTGTTGGCAAAGCGCCTTCAGGAAACCGCGACACTGAGTCTGAGGCAACAGAGCTTCGCTGAAACTGTAGAGCGAAAAAACAACCAATTGGCGCTGCTCGACAGCCGCGAGCAGCAACTACAGTTATCGATTCAGGCCCAGCAGATCGAAAATCAGGCACGACTCGGACGCTTTAAATTGCTGACCAAACAACACACAGGGATGTTGGCTCTGGCAGAGAAAGACTATGTTTCAGAAATTCAGCTTGATGAAATAGCCCAGCGGGTTATCGACTCGCGCAGCGCAATTGACAGCAGTAGACAAAAAATAGCCGCCGCAGAGTCAGAACTAAAACAGATTCCTATTCAACGAAAAATGCTCACTTCGGAACTTAGTCAGCAGGCCAATCTGGACAGCAATCAAGCACAACATCGGATTATCAGCATTGAAGACAATATCAATCGGCTGAAAAATCGCATTGCCAATGGCACAATTAGAGCGTCCCACGATGGCGTAGTGACTCATCTAAAAAGAAAGAATCCAGGCGAGACGGTTATGCCAGGAGAAGACATTATGCGACTGGTGCCGAACAAAGAAGAATTACTAATCGAAGCGCGTGTTCGCCCCACAGATATTGACCTAGTATGGCCTGGTCAGGTTGCCCGGATTCGCCTGACAGCATTTAATAGCAGAGCGACTCCCTTATTAGAAGGCAAAGTGCACTGGGTTTCAGCCGATCGACATGAGGATGCCGAAGGCTATTACTTTATTGCTGAGGTACGCATCGACAAGCATCAACTAGATAGTATTCCGCAGCTTTATCTCTCCAGCGGCATGCCAGCTGAAACGATTCTGGTCACCGCCAAACGCAGTATTGCAGCCTACCTATTTGAGCCTCTGCTAAGAGGAATTAGTCGCAGCCTGCGAGAGAGCTAACCGTTTATAAAGGCGGAAACTGCCAGTCTATGGGGGCGCCACCCTGTTGCTGCAAAAAATCATTGGTCGCGGAAAAATGCTTGCAGCCCAAAAAGCCACGATAAGCGGATAGCGGCGACGGGTGCACAGACTTCAATACCAGATGCCGGGACTGATCAATAAAGGCGCCCTTCTTCTGGGCATAGCTGCCCCACAACAAGAACACTATGCCTTCACGCTGATCATTTAAGGCCCGAATAGCCCGATCGGTAAATTGCTCCCAGCCCCTGCCCTGATGGGCACCGGCATCGGCCTGTTCAACAGTCAAGGTGGCGTTTAATAGCAACACACCCTGCTCCGCCCAGCTGGTCAGACAGCCGTGACCCGGCGGCACCAGATCTAGATCAGCTTGCAATTCTTTATAGATATTGGCCAACGAAGGAGGCACTTTGACACCGGGCAATACCGAGAAGCACAGGCCGTGAGCCTGACCTGGCCCATGGTAGGGATCCTGCCCCAGAATCACCACGCGCACCTTATCGAAGGGCGTGATATCGAAGGCGCCAAACCATTGTGACGCCGGCGGGTAAATTGTTTTTCCCGCCGCTTTTTGAGCCATTAAAAACTCACGCAACTGCGCCATATAAGGTTTATCAAACTCTTCCCCTATTGCTCTACACCAGCTTGGGTGTAGCTTGATCTTTCCTTGATCCGCCATATCCATCTCATATTCTGTTTTCAGTTTAAAACTCCTAACCGCCGGTTGCCGGCGAATGGTAACATGCCGGCCATGAAACCTGTCTCAACACTCAATATCTGGCGTCTTACTTGGCCAACCATGCTCAGCAACACGTTCTATATGCTAATGGGTGTCGCGTTTTTGAAGATGGCGGGGACCTTTGGCACAGATGCGGTTGCCGCTGTAACCACAGGGCAGCGCCTCTACTTTGTTCTGCACGCCATTATGATGGGCCTCTGCAGTGGCACCACGGCTATGGTCGGACGCTATTGGGGTGCCAACGATAAAAAGATGGCCGGACGCTTTGCCGCACTCTCGGTGCTGGTCTTTGTTATCGATGGCGCCTTACTGTCCTGGATTGCCATTCCTTTTCTCGACCAGCTTATCGGGATGTTTAGCCTCGCCGATGAAGCGCATATTATGGCCATAGAGTTCACCTTCTGGACCGCTGTTTATGCACCGGCAGTGTTGATCACACTAGTCTTTAATATGTCATTTCGCGCTGTCGGCAATGCGACCACACCACTTTGGACAGCCCTAATCGGTGTTGCTCTGAGTATAGCGCTGGGTGGAGGACTAACCTTTGGCTGGGCCGGCCTGCCCAATCTCGGCCTAAACGGTATAGCTATTGGTGGTGGTATTGGCATCGCCGTGACTATAGCCGCCTATTTACTAATTTGGGTTCTCGGGTGGCTTTCCTTTAAGCCGACAAATCCGCTGCCGGATATTGTCAAAAATGGTAAAACACTGATTGATATCGGCATGCCCGCCGCCTTTGAGCAGGCCTTTTTTCAAGCCGGCATGCTGCTGTTTATGGTCTTCCTATCCAGCTATGGCAACGCCGCCTTTGCTGCCTATGGTATCGGCCTATCGATTCTCGGTTTGATTATTGTTATCGCCTTTAGTTTCTCGATCTCCGCGGCAACACTGGTCAGTCAGCATCTCGGCGCTGGCGATAAAGAAGGTGCCTATGATGCCGGCTGGCGCACCATGCGCACCTGCGTCTATTTGATGATCGGCTGCAGCCTCGTCATGGGCTTCTATGCTGAAGAGATTGCGCGATTTATGATCGACGATCCAGAGGTCATGCGGAATATGGTCAACCTCACCTATGTGCTCTGTTTTAGCCTGCCGTTTATGGGCGTGGAATTCAGCATGGCCGGTTCACTGCGCGGCGCTGGCGATACTCGCTTCCCGATGATGGTTACCATTTTTACTATGCTATTAACGCGATTGGTATTGCCGCTGGTACTGATTGAAATGGGCGCCGATGTAATCTGGCTCTACGGCATGTCACTGGTCGATTTCGCCATTAAAGCAAGTCTAAATATGTGGCGGTTCCGTAAAAAAGCGTGGTTGGGTGACGATTAATCCGTCGCTAAATTTTCGATAATAAGTCAACGGTTAAAGTATTAATGTCTCACGCAAATTCAACTCTGCACTTTAATAAGCAATATGATCTGCAAATAGCCTACTGGCTGCTTGCCTGCGCCGCTGTTATATTCGGCATGATCCTGCTCGGTGGCGTCACACGCCTTACTAACTCTGGCCTGTCTATGGTCGAGTGGAAACCGCTGATGGGTATTATTCCACCGCTAAATCACGCTGACTGGCAGGAATTGTTTTTCAAGTACAAGCAGTTTCCCGAGTACCAAAAGATCAATGCTGGCATGTCTCTAGACGCCTTTAAGTCGATATTTATGTATGAATATCTGCACCGTGTACTAGGCCGATTTATTGGTATTATTTTTGTTCTGCCGTTTTTATATTTTTACTTTAGCAAGCGCATCAAGCCTGGTCTGACGCCAAAACTCCTGCTGATGTTGCTGCTCGGCGGCGGTCAGGGCCTGCTCGGCTGGTACATGGTGAAAAGTGGCCTAGTGGACAATCCAGACGTCAGCCAATATCGCTTAACGGCTCATCTGGGCAATGCGGTTTTAATTTTCGGCTTTATCTGGTGGACGGCACTTGGATTGCTCTCAACGCCCAAACCTCAGCAAGCCGGGCTTAACAGTTTTGCCTACGTCTTGAGTGGTCTAATTTTCTTAATGATTCTCTCCGGCGGACTGGTTGCCGGCACCAATGCAGGGCATGCCTACTCAACGTGGCCGCTGATGGGAGATAGTTTTATCCCCGCCGGGCTCTACAGTTTGCAACCCGCTTGGTTATCGGCCTTTGAAGATATCACCACGATCCAGTTTAACCATCGTATGTTTGCCTATTTGATTGTTGCATTGGTGCTGACTTTTGCATTTAAAGCACTGCGTGCAGAGATTTCCAAGCCGGTTAAGATTGCCGTTTGGTGCCTGCTTGGACTACTAGCCTTACAGGTCACTCTGGGCATCAGCACATTAATATTTTATGTTCCTGTGCCGGTTGCAGCAGCGCATCAGGTCGTCGCCGTCGCACTGTTGAGTGCCTCACTATTTATTAGCCACAGCTTTTTCCACAGCTCGGGCCAACCAAATTAACCATTGGAGAAGTACTATGAAAACATTCACTACTACCTTATTAGCAGCCGCCCTCGCAGGAGCATCCTTTAGCGCACTGGCTGGCGATCCTGTGGCAGGTAAGGCTAAAGCCATGTCCTGTGCCGGTTGTCACGGTGTCAATGGCATCAGCAACAACGGCATGTGGCCCAATCTTGCAGGTCAGAAAGAAGCCTACCTCGCCAGTCAGTTGCAGATGTTTAAAGACGGCCGTCGTAACAATGCGATGATGTCGGCTATGTCTAAGGGTTTGTCGGACGCTGATATTGCTAACTTGGCGGCTTACTATGCTGGTTTGAAGTGATCGGCGAAGCCTATTATTCCGACAGTGCATAGCGACTAGGGATCTACGAGTAACTATTGAGATCTCTCACATGCGTTCGAGATGACAGAAGGGAGGTTCGAGCGACAGCGGGATGGTTCGAGATTACAGCAGAGTGATTCGAGCGATAACCTAGCGGTTCGCAATTACAGCTCCCACTGTCATCCCGACAGAGCGAAGCGACGAGGGATCTCATGCCAGCAGGCAGAGATCCTTTTTTGTGCATTCATATAATCAGTGTCAACACAAAAAAACACATCAGAATATTAAAGACATACCTGTTTGTTTTATTTAAAGCCTGTATAGTTATGGATAATTAGAAGCCAAACACTGGCCAACTTTCCACAGGAGCTCTCCCGCCAATGGCAGCAAAGTCCAGATGCATTATTTTAGGCGCCAGCCATGCAGCGGCCCAGCTCGCCCCGACACTGCGCCAACAGGGCTGGACCGGCTCTATCTCAATGATCTCCAATGAATACGCCCTGCCCTACCATCGCCCTCCACTATCAAAAGATTATTTAGCTGGAACAAAAACTGCCGAGCAAATTCTAATCCGCCCCGCAGCTGTCTACCGCAAATGTAATGTTGGTATCACCATGGGTGTCACCGCGGCGGCCATTGATCGAAGCAACAAACAGTTACTCCTCGACGATGGCATGGCCCTCGACTACGACAAGCTGGTACTGACCACGGGCGCTCGAGTACGCAAAATAAATATTCCTGGGGTGGATTTAAACGGCGTATTTTATTTACGCGACCTCAACGATGCCCAACAGATCAAAATGTTTACCGGCGCCAATAAGCGCGCAGTAATAATAGGCGGCGGCTATATAGGCTTGGAAACAGCCTCAGCACTGCGCAAACTCGGCATGCAGGTCACCGTCCTCGAAGCCATGCCGCGTATTTTACAGCGCGTCACCGCGCCGGAAGTGGCAGCATTCTACTCACGCATACACGCCGAAGAAGGCGTTGAGATTGTTGCCGACGTGCAGGCCGTAAGTATCAGTGGTGAGAAGCAGGTGGAATCGGTGCAGTGCCACGATGGCACTGAATATGAAGCAGATATAGTGATTATCGGTGTAGGTGTTATACCCAACACTGAGCTGGCTGAGCAAGCCGGCCTAAAAATTGATAACGGTATAGTGGTGGACGAATACGCTCGCACCAGCGATGAGGATATTTTGGCCGCTGGCGACTGCACCTCACATTACAATCCCATCTATCAGCGCCACCTGCGTCTCGAGTCCGTACAAAATGCCCTAGATCAAGCCTCGGTGGCAGCCAATACCATCTGCGGCAATCTCAAACCCTATTCAGCACTGCCCTGGTTCTGGTCTGATCAGTATGACCTCAAGCTACAGATCGCCGGGCTTTCCCAAGGTTATACCGATGTAGTAGTGCGCGGCGATATTGACGGCAGTCGAAGCTTTGCTGCCTTTTATATGCGCGAGGGCAAATTGCTCGCAGTGGACGCCGTTAATCGACCGCAGGAATTTATGTTCGGCAAGAAACTAATTATGCAGGGCAATCAGCTCGATACGGCTCAGCTAGCAGATGACAGCCTGTCCTTAAAAACCCTTTTAACCAGCTAACTAAATCATTTATTTTTACAATTACTTACTATCGGAGTTCAGTTATGCCCAGAGTTACTTATATTCAGGCCGATGGCCAGAGCCAGGAAGTTAACCTGGAAGCCGGTAGCAGCCTGATGCAAGGTGCCGTTGACAATATGATCGACGGGATTGTCGCCGAGTGCGGCGGTTCATGCAGCTGCGCAACCTGCCACTGCTATATAGATGCCGACTGGATCGATAGAGTCGAGCCCGCCGAAGAGATGGAAACGGATTTACTCGACTGCGTTAGTGAACCAAAGGATAACAGCCGCCTGTCATGTCAGGTAAAGGTCAGCGATGACCTTGATGGTCTGGTGGTACATTTGCCAACAACGCAGTTTTAGGGGTAAGGGAAACCTAGAACATGTCATCCAAACAGTGCTCTTTTATGCCATCCCGCTGAAGCTCTTTTATGCCATTCCGCTGAAGGTCTTTTATGCTATCCCGCTGAAGCTCTTTTATGTCATCCCGACAGAGCGAGGCGACGAGGGATCTCCGGCTGACTAACGAGATCTCTCACATGCGTTCGAGATGACAGGTTGAGCGTTTGGAGTCACAGGTTGAGCGTTTGGGGTGATATACAACAATGTCATCCCAAACGCTCAACCTATGACCTTAAACGCCCGCAATCTGTAATCTCAACCCCCAGCCTGTCATCTCGAACGCATGTGAGAGATCTCAAAAACCAGCAGCCACAACCCTAATCAACCTGCCCCATCAGGATGCCACTTCCCGACCAAAAGGCACAGAAAGCAAAATAATAAAAACCACTCACAAAACCATCCATCTTGTTTGTTTTTTTTAAACAGACGCGGTATAGTTTCTTAAGCCTAATACTAATCATAAAAAAGGGGCATCTCTATGCCATACAGCACCGAATTTCTGCTCTCAGCTTACCGCACGATGAAGACCATCCGCGAGTTTGAAGAGCGCTGCGTCAAAGAATTTGAAGGGGGGAACGTCCCCGGTTTTACCCACGTTTCCAACGGTCAAGAAGCGATTGCAGTCGCTGCCTGTATCGACCTAAGTGATAAGGACATTATTGGCAGTACCCACCGCGGGCACGGCCACTGTATCGCCAAAGGCTGTGACGTTGGCGGCATGATGAAAGAAATTATGGGTCGATCCACTGGACTCTGCAAAGGCAAAGGCGGCTCTATGCACATTGCCGATATCGACAAAGGCATGCTCGGTGCCAACGCCATCGTTGGCGGCGGGCCACCACTGGTGAATGGCGCAGCCCTAGCCGCCAAAACCCTAGGCACCAAAAATGTCGCACTGTCCTTTAATGGTGACGGCAGCGCCAACCAAGGCACCGTTTTTGAAGCCATGAATATGGCCGTGGTATTGAAATTACCCCATGTCTTTGTCTACGAAAACAATGGCTACGCTGAGGGCACCGCGGCCAATTACGCCGTCGGCTCCAATAGTCTAACCGAGCGTAATGCTGGCTTTGGCATGCCTGCCGAGTGCATTGATGGTCTCGATTTCTTTGCCACTTATGAAGCACTCAAGATTGCCACAGAGCGTGCCAGAAATGGCGACGGCCCCACCGCTATCGAAGCCATGTGTGTACGCTTCGATGGCCACTTTATCGGTGACCCACAGCTCTATCGTCCAAAAGATGAAGTTAAGAACGCGCGCAAGAATCAAGACTGCATAAAAATATTCCGTGAGCGAGTGATTGCTGAAGGCTGGCTAAAAGCTGCAGCCATGAACGCCATCGACAAAGAGGTAATGGTTGAAATTGAAACCGCTGTTGTCAATGCCCTAGCGGCACCGCACCCAGACCCCGCCACGGACCTTATGTCCGATGTCTACTGCTCATACTAAGGATACTGAAATGACCAATCATTCTAATAATCCCGCTATTGGCGGCAAAACTTCCCTTAAGACGATCCGCGAAGCGATTAATGATGCACTGCGCGAAGAAATGCGCCGCGATCCCACGGTTATCGTTCTCGGAGAAGAAGTCTCCGGTGGTGCTGGCTGTGAAGGTGAAGATGATGCCTACGGCGGTGTCTTTGGCGTTACCAAAGGTTTAATGCCTGAGTTTGGACGCGAGCGTGTTATCGACACGCCCATCAGTGAAGCTGCCATTATTGGTGCCGCCGCTGGTGCCGCCAACAATGGCCTGCGCCCAGTTGCTGAACTGATGTTCTTCGACTTTATCGGCGTCTCCTTCGACCAGATCTTTAACCAGGCAGCCAAGTTTCGCTATATGTTTGGCGGCAAGTCAAAAACACCAATGGTTATTCGCGGCACCGTCGGTGGCGGTTGGCGCGCCGGTGCCCAGCACTCCAGTATGCTGCACTCTATTGTTACCCATATCGCCGGTCTTAAAGTGGTGATGCCCGCCAATGCCTATGATGCCAAAGGCCTTATGGTGCAGGCGATTCGCGATGATGATCCGGTTATCTTCCTCGAGCACAAGGTCATGTATGACATTGCCTGTGAAGTGCCAGACGAGCAATATGCCATTCCCTTTGGTGAAGCGGCGTTTCCCCGTCAGGGTTCCGATGTCACCATCGTCGCCATATCCAATATGGTCACCCATGCCATTACCGTCGCCGATATTCTGGCTAAAGAAGGTATTAGCTGTGATGTTATCGACCCCCGCACGGTATCGCCACTGGATCACGAAGCCATTCTTGAAAGTGTAGAAGTCACCGGTCGCCTGGTAATTATCGATGAAGGTAATCCACGCTGCGGCCTAGCCACAGATATTGCTGGCATAGTTGCCGAGCACGGCTTCTACAGTCTTAAAGCACCGATTCGCACCGTCACGGCACCTCACACACCAGTGCCATTCGCCCCAGAACTGGAAGATGCTTACCTGCCCAACGCAGAGAAGCTGATGGTCGCCGTTCGGGAAGTACTGGCCGCGGGCCCATCGGGAGCATAGTCATGACAAATGAAATCAAGCCGATCAATATGCCCAAGTGGGGCATGGAAATGTCTGAAGGTGATATCAATGCTTGGTATTTCGCCGTCGGTGATCAGGTCAATGCTGGGGATGATTTAGTCGATATAGAAACCAGCAAAATCATTAATACAGTCACCGCAACAGATAGCGGAATTCTCAGAGCCATACTGGGTGCAACGGGTGAAACCCATGCAGTCGGTGCTCTGCTGGGCGTTATCGCCAGTGCAGAGACTAGCGATGCGGATATTCAGGCGTTTATTGACAGCAATAGCAGTACAGCAGCTGAGCCAGAGGCTGTCACTGAAGCGGCAGCTCCAGTAGCCGCAGCAGTAGAAACTGCTCCTACTCCTACTCCTACTCCTGCACCTGCACCTGCCACTATTCCACAGGCCGCCAGTGGCCTCAGCAAACTCGCTGAAGGTGAAGATGACAGTCTGGTTGCCGCATCACCAGTGGCGCGTCGACTGGCCGCCGAATATGGCGTCAATCTTAATAATATAACCGGAACTGGCCGTCATGATCGGGTTTCCAAACGGGATCTCGAAGCCGCGGTAGTAGCCGCCGGCGGTCAATTAATCGGCAATAACCGTAGCGCCTCAAGTGCCGTTCACTACGGCGATGACAGTAACGTTAAAGCCACACCAGTTGCCCGTCGCATAGCCACTCAGCTGGGTATTAACCTGCTCGAATGTCGTGTCAGTGGCGATCGTGGTCGGGTCTGTAAAGCCGATGTCGAAGCCGTTGCCGCACTTAAAAATAAAATACCAGCCCAGACGGATAGCAACACAACAGTGAGTAGCAATACCGTTGCATCTCAACCGATCAGCGGCATGCGCAAAACCATTGCTGCACGACTACAGGCATCGAAACAAACTGCTCCGCACTTCCGTGTCCATATAGACGCCGAAATCGATGCCCTGCTCGCCGTGCGCAAGCAGATTAATAGCAGCAACACTGACGCCAAAGTCTCGGTCAATGACTTTATTGTTAAAGCCTGCGCCAGTGCACTGATAAAAGTGCCAGCACTGAATGTGCAATTCGATGGCGAGCAACTGAGCTATTTTAGCAATGCCGATATCTCAGTGGCCGTGGCCATAGACGACGGTCTGATCACTCCGATTGTTAGCGACGCCAATCACAAAGGTCTGGTGGAGATCTCCAATACCACTCGCGATTTGGCTACTCGAGCCAAACTCGGTCGGCTTAAGCCTGAAGAGTTTCAGGGTGGCAGCTTCTGTATATCCAATCTCGGCATGTATGGGATCAAGCAGTTTGACGCCATTATCAACCCGCCTCAGGGTGCCATTTTGGCCGTCGGTGCTGGCGAACAACGCCCAGTGGTAAAAGACGGAGAGTTGGCGGTGGCAACGGTGATGAGCCTGACCCTATCCAGCGATCATCGCATTATTGATGGTGCTGTCGCGGCGCAATTTATGTCTGTTCTCAAGGGTTATTTAGAGCAGCCAGCCACGATGCTGGGTTAATGGAGTAACGACAAAGTGACTACGCAACAATTTGATCTAATGGTCGTAGGTGGCGGCCCCGGCGGCTATGTGGCAGCCATTCGCGCCGCACAGCTGGGCTTCAAAACTGCCCTAGTGGAGAAACAGCACCTCGGTGGCGTGTGCCTAAACTGGGGCTGCATCCCCACCAAGGCACTGCTGCGGGGCGCCGATATTGCCCATACTTTAAAAGAGGCAGAGCACTTCGGTTTCACAGTCGACAACCTTAGCTTTGATATCAAAAAGCTAGTGCAGCACAGCCGCTCAGTGGCCAGCAAACTTAGCCAGGGTGTTGCCTATCTCATGCAAAAGAATGGCATCACCGTAATCGATGGTACCGCCAGTCTGGCTGACAAGTGCCTGTTAGATGTGGAACAGGACGGTAAGGTCACACAGTATAAAGCCACTCATATTATTCTCGCCACCGGAGCACGGGCGCGTAATTTGCCGAGTATTGAAATCGATGGCGATCGCGTCTGGGGTGCTCGTGAAGCCATGACCCCCACCGCCCTGCCAAGCAAGTTGCTGGTGATTGGTGCCGGCGCCATCGGCGTTGAATTTGCCAGTCTCTACAATGATCTCGGCAGCGATGTCACGCTGGTTGAAGCGGAGCAGCGGATTACGCCCGCAGAAGATGCTGATATTTCCGCCCTGGCTGAAAAAGCCTTTGTCCAGCGCGGCATTAAGATTTTAACCAACAGTATTGTCCAGTCTTTGGATAGCTCCGGCGCAGACACAGTTGCCCTCATAAGCGGCCCCAATGGCGAGCAGCACCTAGAGTTTGATCAGGTGATTCTCGCGGTGGGCATTACCGGCAATATTGAAAATCTCGGCCTTGAATCCTTAAAGGTTGAAACCGAAAAAGGCTTTTTGCAAGCCGATGGCTTTGGCAAAACCAATCTCGCCGGCTTATATGCCATAGGCGACGTTGCCGGCCCACCTTGGCTGGCCCATAAAGCTAGCCATGAAGCCGTTATCTGCGTAGAAAAAATTGCCGGTGTCGATGCTGTTAAACCACTGAATAAAGATCAGGTGCCAGGCTGCACCTATTGCCGCCCACAGATTGCCAGTGTCGGCCTCACCGAAGCCCAGGCCAAAGCTGCCGGACACAGTATTCGCATTGGCCGTTTTAACCTTAATGCCAATGGCAAAGCGCTGGCCATCAATGAAGCTGAGGGGCTGGTAAAAACCGTCTTTGACGAGCAGTCAGGTGAGTTGCTTGGGGCCCATATGATCGGCCCAGAGGTCACCGAACAGATTCAGGGTTTTGGTATAGCTCAGCAACTTGAAGCCACAGAGCACGAGTTGGCCCAGAGTATTTTTGCCCACCCCACGGTTTCCGAAAGTATGCATGAGTCTGTCTTGGACAGTCTGGGCATAGCTCTTCATCAATAGCGATACATCAACAGCTGGTCACCAATTGAGTGTAATTATGAGCAACCAAGTCCCCATCCATGAAGGCCTATTTACCTGGCCCTCCGCCAAGCCCCAGCTATTAGGTAGCCGCTGCGTCAACTGTGCAGAAACCGCTTTTCCGGCCCAGCCAGACTGCCGCAACTGTGGCTCTCGCGAAACCACGATTGTTGAACTGGGTGATCAGGGCATATTGTGGAGCTGGACCATTCAGACCTTTATGCCCAAGGCCCCTTACAAAAGCGATGAGACAGCAGAGACCTTTCAGCCCTACGGCGTTGGCTATGTGGAAATGCCCGGCGGCGTTCGTGTCGAATCGCGCCTGCTGCCCAATAAGCCAGAAGATTTACAGATTGGTATGCCCATGCAGCTGGATATTATTCCCTTTCGCACTGATGGCACTGACGGCAGCGGCGACCAAATAATGACGTTTCGTTTTAGCCCAGTGAAGGAGGCATAGATCATGGATGTAGCAATTATCGGTATAGGACTTCATCGCTTTGGTCGCTCACCCGGCCTCTCAGGCATGCAGCAAGGCGCATCCGCAGTGCGTAACGCATTGGCCGACGCCGGACTCTCCTGGAAAGATATGCAGTTTGCCTACGGTGGCAGCCAAGATGCTGGCAACGCCGACGCACTGGTCAATGAACTGGGCCTCACGGGTCTGCAATTTACTAATATCTGGAATGGCTGTGCCACCGGCGGTAGTTCATTGCACGCCGCTTACAGCGCGATTAAATCTGGCGAATACGATGTAGGTGTAGTGGTGGGTTTCGACAAACATCCCCGCGGCGCCTTTAACCCGAAACCCGCAGACTGGGGAATCGACGAATGGTATGGCGAGACCGGCATGATGCTCACCACCCAGTTCTTCGCCCTAAAAACCCAGCGCTATATGCACGATCATGGGATCACTGAAGAATCATTGATTCGGGTCTCAGAAAAAGCCTTTACCAATGGCTCCCTGACGCCCACCGCCTGGCGTCAGCAAACACTGAGCTACGAAGA
>Ga0206682_10003440_pt1 | contig 13520 bp, 13 predicted proteins | sample M240m12015metaG_FD_155444 | JGI IMG/M metagenome (GOLD analysis project Ga0206682, IMG submission 155444) | Ammonia-oxidizing marine archaeal communities from Monterey Bay, California, United States - M2 40m 12015 | ecosystem: Environmental > Aquatic > Marine > Intertidal zone | place: USA... | reverse complement strand
AACATAGGAATGGAATAAGTATGAGAAGATTGTTTTTGTCAGTCATCCATAACCTCTTTAACTAAAAGGTTAAAGTGAGAACCCCTCTCTTCAAAATTTCTATAATCTTTTCCGCTAGGATACCCGGGAGAAAATAAGATATTTTCTTTACCCTTGAGATATATTAAAGATTCTTTTAAACCACTGAATAATTTCACTTTTTTATGAGTTAAGCATTTTTGAATTTCGTTTCTATGATCTCCAAAGACTATTACTTCTCTTGGGCCCTTAATATTAATTTTTGTATATAACTCTTTTGAAGGGTCGCCACACATTATTAAAGAATAATTATTTTCTTTAAAAAATAAATTTGCCTCCTTGATTCCATAAAAGAGGGAGTCGGAATTTGTAGATTTTGAATCATTAATAATATTTTTTCCTATAAACTCAAACCTAAAAGGTAAATTCTGAAGTTCTAATTTCTTAGATTTTTTACCAGTAATCCATTCGTACAAAATATATGGATCACTTTCATGAGATGAATATTTTGCCTGTAATATTTTTTCTTTTGCTAGTTTGTATTTTTTAAAACTATTGTGGTAATTAAGATGGTCCGGAGCTATATTTAATAAAATTCCATAATCTAGAAAATTTTTAGACATTTTGTCTAACTGAAAACTTGATAATTCAATTATTGAGTATTTCTTTCCATTATTGATTTCATCCAAAACAGGATTGCCTATGTTTCCTATTAGGTTGACTGAATCTGTTTGAGATATTATTTGAGATAAATGAAAACAGGTTGTACTTTTACGATTAGTTCCAGTTATTCCAATTTTTATAGATTTGTCCTCTTTAAAAAAAATATCTAAGTCTGTTAAAACTTCATTTATTTTTTTTAATGATTTAAATTCTTCTTTTGGAATACCAGGGCTGCAATATATTTTTTTATATTTCGAAAAATCTTTGTTTGAGGAATAATTAGAGATATTGATATCATAAATATCGAAATCTATATTTTTTTTTATAAGATATCTTTCAAAAGATTTTCCTGTGATTCCATAACCATAAATTAAGGATTTCATGTTTGGGGCTTATCTCAACTTCAGAGTTGCTAAAGCAATAAGAATAAAAACTAAGGTAACAATCCAAAAACGCACAATAATTTTTGGTTCAGGCCATCCTTTTAACTCATAATGGTGATGTATAGGAGCCATCAAAAATACTCTTTTACCTCTAGTTTTATATGAGATAACCTGAATAGCTACACTCAAAGTTTCAATTACAAAAACTCCAGCCATAATAGCAAAAACAAGTTCATGCCTAAGAATGATTGCAATAATTCCTAGAATGGCTCCGAGAGTTAATGAGCCAATATCTCCCATAAATATTTGTGCTGGATAGGTGTTGTACCAAAGAAATCCAATCCCAGAGCCTATTAAAGCTCCACAAAAAACAATAAGTTCTCCAGATAGCTCCAAATGAGGTAAGTAAAGATAATCCGCAATAATCTGATTACCCATACTATATGCTATTAATCCCAACGCCCCTGCGATAAGAACAGAAGGAAGAATAGCTAAGCCATCAAGACCATCTGTGAGGTTTACTGCATTTGAAGAGCCAACAAGAATAAACATTCCTGAAAAAATAAATACAAATGAACTCATAGGTATAATTAAATCTTTAAAGAAAGGGACAATAAATGACGTTTCTGGAGGTGTTTCTGCAGAATAAAATAAATATAGCATTGTGAAAAATGAAAAAAAGATCTGAAGAAGTATTTTTTGTCTTGAGCTAAGGCCCTCTGAACTTTTTTTTGATATCTTTATATAATCATCAAGAAAACCGATTAATGCAAAAGCTATCGTTACGAATAAAACTACCCAGATATATCTATTTCCTAGGTCAGCCCAAAGTAATGTAGAAATTACCAATGAAGATAAAATTAGAAGGCCTCCCATGGTGGGTGTTCCTGATTTTTTGTAATGAGATTCCGGGCCATCTGTGCGAACATGTTGTTCAAATTGCATTGATTTAAGAAGATTTATAATTGCTGGTCCTAGTAATATTGATATTAATAATGCAGTAACCGTTCCACCAAGAGTTCTAACTGTTAAATATCTTAAAACATCAAAACCTGGATCAATATCAACTAGCACTGTTCCTAAATATTCAAACATCTATATATCTCTCCATCTTCATACCTCTAGACCCCTTTATTAGAACTACATCTTTAGATTGAATATTTTTCTTTAAAAATTCTTTTAAAAGAATCTCATCATTAAAAAATATCCCATCTTTACCAAAGCCTTCTACAGCATATTTTGTTAAATCACCAAATCCAAGAAAAATATCAATTTTTTTTGCAGCAGCATATTTTCCAATGTCTTTATGCATCTTATTTCTATATCTTCCTAGCTCTAACATGTCTCCTAATAGAACAATTTTTCTTTTTGATGAAGATGCTAACAAGTCTAGTGCTTTTTTAACAGATTCAGGGTTAGCATTATACGTATCGTCAATAAGAACAGAGCCTCGTATCCATTTAGATTGTTTTTGTCTGATAATTGAATCGAAATTATTTTTAAGTTTACTAGAAAATATTTCATCAGAATTTTTAACAATATATGAAACTGCATAACTAGCAAGAATATTCCTTAAGTTATGCTCACCTGATAAAGATGTATTAATTTGTATATTTGTATCAAATTTTTTAGATTTAATCCTAAATTTAGTTTTATTTAAGCTGTATTTAATTTCTTCAGGATAAAAATCTGCTGACTCCTCAGTTCCAAAAGTTACTATATTAATATTACTTCTTAAGCTTTTCCAAAAACTTAAGTGTTTAGAATTTTCATTTGGCACAACAAGATATCCATGATTTTTTATATTTGGTACTAGTTCGGATTTGACCTTTAAAACCCCATCGATATTTTTTAATTTTTCTAAATGTGAATTACCAATATTAGTTATTAGCCCAATATTGGGTTTTAGAACTGAGCTTAAGTACTGGATATCTTTCGGTTTAGCTGCGCCCATCTCAATTACTAAATGTTTAGCTTTTGGATTTGCATTTATGATACTTAAGGGCATTCCTATTTCATTATTGTAGTTTTTTAATGTTGATGAGCTTTTATTTAAAACACTTGAAATTATTTTTGTTGTGGTTGTCTTACCATTGCTTCCAGTTATACCAATTACATTGCCTTCAAATGACTTAAGAATATTTTTTGCAATCTTTCTTAAAGAAACAACAGTATTATTGACATAGATTATTCTCTTGTTATTACATCCTTTAAATCTTTTGCTATCAGTAACTACCAGGCAAGCTCCTTTTTTTAAAGCATTTTCTACATAATCATTGCCATTGAATTTATCTCCTTTTATTGCAAAGAATAAAGATTCCGACTTAAGGTATCTTGTATCAGTTGATATATTTGAAATTTTTATATCTTTAGCAACTTTTATATTCAAGAATTTTGCAAGATCATTTGAATTATTTATAAATTTCATTAATCACCTCATGATCACTAAAATGAATCTTGCTTCCATTAATTTCTTGGGTATCTTCATGCCCTTTTCCAAGGACAACTAGGCAATCATTTTCTTCTAACATAAGGCTTCCCTGGATGATTGCCTCTTTTCTATCCTCAATAGCAATAACTTTCTTTTCTTCATTTTTATTTATTGCATCTGAATATATTTCTTGAAAGGATTCGAACCTAGAGTTATCACTTGTAAAAATTACCTTCTTACCATTGTCAATCGCAGCTTTTAGCATTTTAGGTCTTTTCTTTTTATCTCTATCGCCCCCACAACCAAAAACTATTATTAAATTATCAAAGTAATTCTTAATAGAAGACAAGAAAAATATAAACCCCTCGGCATTATGAGCATAATCTATTATGACATTTGCAGGAATATCTGAAATAAAATCTGATCGACCTTTGGGAAGTTTTAAAAAAAATAAATCGTTGATTTTAGTTTCTGAAAAAATAGAAAATCCAACTGAGCATATAGCAAAAACAAGATTACTAATATTAAATTCAGGAAAAATTGATGTCTCGAATAAATATTCTTTTCTTGAAGATGGTTGATATCCAATCGGTGGGTTATTAATTGATATTTTAAAAACAGTATTATTTATAGAAGATTCGATAATCTCATAAAAAATATCTGATGAGCTTGTTTTATTACTAATAACAGTTGTGTTGTAACGACTATTTTTAATATAAGCATATTTGTTAGTATCTTTCAGTAAATCTTCATGAATTAACTTTAATGGGCATGTATTTTTAAAAATTTTGAATTTAGCATCTTTGTAGGATTGAATATCTTTATGATAGTCAAGATGGTCAGATCCAATATTTAGAATACAGGCTGAGTTTATAAATGATATATTTTTTAATCTGTTCTGATCAAGAGCATGTGATGAAAGCTCTATACATACTGATATAGGCTCATTTATTTTGAAATAGTCAAAGATTTCAAACAGTTCAAATATATCTGGAGTCGTTTTAAATGAAATTGAATTATTTATCTCTTCATCTTTATATTGAGCTCCTAGAGTCCCTATGTACATAGATTCATATCCAGCATTTACAAGAATTTGATGACATAAGTATGCCGATGATGTTTTTCCATTAGTGCCAGTAAATGTAAAAAAATTATTTTCATTCTGAATATCATTCAAATCATAAAATTCAGTTAAAAAATCATAAACTTTATCTCTTGAATTATTTTGTTCAGTTTCTTCAAGATCTTCAATAAAAAAAATATTACTTTTGTTAGATAGAAAATTTGGATCATTATGAACAATAATAGATGCACCTAATGTTAATGCTTTATTAATATACTTGCTGCCATGGTTAAGAGTTCCTTTTAATCCAAAAAAAATTGAGCCATCTACTACTTTATCTGTTGAATTAGTAACATTAGATATTTTTAATCCTTTTGGAAAATTAATACCTAGTATTTTTTCTAACTTATTCATCTTCAATATAACCTAAATAATTTAGAGAGCTTTCTGCTATTTCAGCAAACAATGGTGCGGCTATCATGCCTCCTGAGTAAGCATTTAAGCCCGGGTCTTCTATTGACACAAAGATAGTTAATGATTCATCTGAAAGAGGAGCTATGCCAACAAAAGAAGCTCGATACAAATCTTTTGCATAACCCGATCCATAGACGGTTCTATGAACTGTACCTGTTTTACCACCTTCACTAAAACCCTTTATGTCTGCTTTCTTACCTGTACCAATCTTTACAACTTGTTTAAGTGCTTCGAGAGTATGATCTGCAGAAATCTTAGAAATTATTCTTTTTGAAGTAACTTCATCATTCATTAATAATTTGAAATCTTTTCTAATTCCTTGATTTGCAAAAGTAGAATAAGCAGCGGTTATTTGGAAAGGACTTACTGTGAAACCGTAGCCATACCCCAGACTTGCTACTTCTCTTTCAGATGCAAACTCTTTTGCATTTATTAAACCAAAAGCAGCGGCTGGAAAATTAACTGAGATTGGCTTACTAAAACCAAAATTATAATAATTATTTTTTAAGTCTTCATAGCCTAATTTAAGCGCAATTTTGGTAGCTCCTACTTGGCTAGAATGAGCGATGATTTCTTTTGGAGTTAATTTCTCATGATTTTTTGTGTCAATTATCATTTTGTTTTCTAATTGCAGTCTTCTTGGTATTTCCATATATTCATCAGGGTCTATAATTTCTTGATCAACTGCTCTAGAAAAAACTATTGGTTTTAAGACAGACCCTAGCTCATAAGCATCTATGAGAGCTCTATTTTTTTGAATAGCTCTCATTGGGTCATTAGGGTTGTATGAAGGATAGCTTGCAATAGCTAAAATTTCTCCTTTCTTATTATCAAATACCAAGACTGTGCCAGCTTTAGCTTTATTTTTTGCAATTGTTTCAGCTAAATATTTATAAGCATAAAATTGAATTGTTGAATCAATCGTAAGTACTATATCTCTTCCTGAAATTGTTTTGCTTACCTCTATAGGCTTAGATATGATTCTCTGTTTAGCATTTACGAAATATTTTTGTCTGCCTGATTGTCCAGAAAGCATTGAATCATAACTTTTTTCTAATCCCTCCTGAGCTCTATCTTTGCCATAAAAACCAATTAAAGTAGAAATCTGTTCTCCTAAAGGATAGTGCCTGCTATGTCTTACTTCAATCTCAATATTATCTAGATTTAAACTATCAATTATCTTTTGCTCTTCTGCATTTATATTTTTTTTTAGTAAGACTTTTTTTGTGAATGCTTCTTTTATAGAGATATTTTCATTTATAGCTATATTGTCTTTAAGTTTTAGGTATTTATCGTTATTAAGTCCTTTTAGTGCATATAGATCATAGTTAATTATAGATATTGCTAGTGGAAAATTATTTCTATCATATATCGAGCCTCTAACAGGATTAATATTTCTATATTTTATGTACCTTTTTTTTCCTTCATTTTGCAAAAAAATACCCTCTTCAATTTGCACTAAAATGATTTTGTAAAGAATTGTAAAAATAGAGGCAATTAAAAATATACAAATAAAAACAAGCCTCCAATTAATAAAATTACTTTTCATTTTGTTTCTTTTTTATTTTAATTATCTTTTTTGGTTTCTTTTTAATCATTCCAAGAGTTTCTATTGCTTTTTTTTCTATTGTTGCTGGAGAATTATTTGAATGGAATTGTGTTAAAAGTTTTATATTTCTATCTTTAAAGTTTTCATATTCAATTATTAGGTTTTGTTGGTTAGAATTTAATCTGTTGATTTCAAATGATAGTTTTATCTGTTCTAAACATAGGAAACATAGAAATAATAGAAGGCCAAGGGCTATATAGTATTGTAAATTTTTTGTCATAATTTCTTAAAAACTCTCATGATTGCACTTCTAGATCTTTTATTTACATCTATTTCATTCTTTGTGGGCCTAATTTTCTTAGCTATACAGGAAAAATCAGATACCTCAGTGGTATTTAATGGTATATCTTTGGGATAACTTTTAATTGTTGGTCTAAAAAAACTTTTAACAATATTATCTTCAAGAGAGTGAAATGAGATGACTACGATTAGTCCATCTTTTTTGATAATTTGTCTTGCTTGGCTTAATGATTCTTTAAGTTGATTTAATTCATCATTAATAAATATTCTAAAAGCCTGGAATGATTTTGTTGCTGAATGGGTTTTTATTTTTTTTTCAGGATATACATCTTGAATAATTTTTGAAAGCTGAAGAGTTGTCTCTAGGGGTTCTATCTCTCTAGATTCTATAATTTTTTTAGCAATTAGTTTTCCATGTTTTTCTTCTCCGTACTTATAAAGAACTTCCATAATGTCTTTTTGTGAAGCTGTATTAATCCAAGCGGTAAGTGGTTCACCTTTTGAGGTATTAAATCTCATATCAAGAGGACCATCGTTTCTGAAGCTAAAACCTCTGGCAGCATCATCGAAGTGAGTTGAGCATGTTCCTAAGTCATATAAAATACCATCGACAGAATTATTACTAAAATATTTGTTGATATTATTAAAGGAGTTATGAATTGGCTTAAAATTATTTTTTATAATTTTAGAAGCATGTTTATAAGCTTCTGGGTCTTTATCAAATGAGGTGAGATGACCGTTTTTGTTAATTTTATCTAAAATAGCAGAGCTGTGACCGCCTCTTCCATAAGTACAATCTATATAATTACCATCTACTTTTTGAACTAGAAAATCAACTGACTCTTCCAGCAATACTGGAAAATGAAGCATCTTAGTCTACTTGTTTTCTCATAAAAGTTGGCACATCAAGGAAATCAATTTCCGCTGCAGACGATGTGCCACCTTTCTGACTTATGTGTTCTTTTCCTAAGCCTACTGGGTTTAGTTGAATTGATGGTTGGTTATCAATTATTAAAGTTGGAGCCCTTTGATCAACTCCAGTTGCCACTATAGTTACTAGTAAATCATCGTCAACTGACTCATCATAAACTAGCCCATAGATTATATTTGCATCCTCATGAACTATTTCCTCTACGATATCTGCAACTTCTGTTTGATCACCAAGAGTCGGTTTTGCTGCTGTAATATTTACCAACACACCTCTAGCATTTTTAAGATTTATATCCTCAAGTAACTCGCTTTTTACAGCCTGGGTTGCTGCAGCTTCAGCTCTATTTTTACCGCTTGCTCTTCCAGTACCCATCATCGCAATACCTTTTTCAGACATCACTGTTTTCACATCAGCAAAGTCAACATTGATATGTCCTTTCTTCATAATAATATCTGAGATACCCTGAACTGCTCCTTTAAGTACATCGTCAGCTTTTGCAAAAGCATCTTGCATTGCAGTATCTTCTCCTAAAATTTCATATAACTTTTGATTCGGTATAGTAACTAAGCTATCAACCTCCTCAACAAGTGCTGCTAAACCTTTTTCAGCAGCTGTCATTCTTTTTTTACCTTCAAATTTAAAAGGCTTGGTTACAACAGCAACGGTCAATGCTCCTAAGTCTTTTGCTATTGAAGCAACAACAGGTGCAGCTCCAGTTCCTGTACCACCCCCCATTCCAGCTGTAATAAAAATCATATCAGCGCCAGCTAACAGCTCTTCTATAGCAGCCCTATCACTTTCAGCAGCTTTTCTGCCAACATCAGGATTTGCGCCCGCTCCTAATCCTTTTGTGAGTCCATTGCCCAGCTTTAAAGTAATTGCTCCATCAGCTTGAGATAAAGCTTGAGTGTCGGTATTAGCACAAATAAAATCTACGCCCTCTATATTATGATTAATCATATGGATAACTGCATTGCCTCCAGCTCCCCCAACACCAACTACTTTTATCTTAGCGTTTTCAACCGCTTGGCCTATTACTTCAAAATTCATTTTTATCCCCTATTTAAAAAGACATTGATTTGATGCTATCTGGAAGAACTACATCTAAAATTTCTGTTGATAATGATCCGCCTGTCTGTCTCATTTCCCAATGATTTACATTCCATATTTCAAATTTATTTCCCATTCCAATAAGAGAAATTTGCTTTTGATCACATATATCTGCATATTTTCTTAAATCTGCAGGAATTAGTAGCAACATTCTGCTGCTTGGATCAAATTCAAGAACACTTGCATTACCTAAGATAGTCCATTGAAGATTTCTGACAATTGGATCTAATCCTTGTAATGATTCTAATTTATTAGAGATTTCAATCCATTGAGACTCTGGATATACCTTTAATGAGGGGTACTGTGGATCTTTTGTAATCACAATTTTTGTTTCACTATTATTTACTAAATGTGACCGATATTTAGCGGGTATTGCTAATCTACCTTTCTTATCAAGCGAAACTGTATTAAAACCGTACATGATTTAAAATATATAGCCTTTTTGCGCACTTTGCAACACATTTACACACTTTTTCACACTTTCAAAGATATATAAAATAAAGTGAGTTGGTCTATAAGCCGGATTCTGTGAAAGATGATCATCTATCTCGATATTATGTTGCCATAATATTCTAGCAACCTACCCAAATCCTAAGCGAGCAGCTTTACAGGATTTCTATTTGGTCTTGCTTCAGGCTGGGGTTTACAATGCCTTATTTGTCTCCAATTAAGCGGTGAGCTCTTACCTCACCATTTCACCCTTACCAATATAATTGGCGGTATATTTTCTGCTGCACTATCCGTAGGCTCACGCCTCCCAGGTGTTACCTGGCGCCCTGCTCTATGAAGTCCGGACTTTCCTCTAGAATAAACTAGCGATCATCCGACCAACTCGTGGTCATTATAATTAATTTTTGTATAGATGCTATTTTAGTTCTAATAATTTTTTATAAATATCCCTTTTATTTTCTTTGGTTATCGAAGATATAATTTTTGCAGCTTCTTTGGTGGGCATATTATCAAGAAAAGATTTATATATTTTATTGTCAAAAATTAAATCATTATCTTTTAATGCAAATGACTCTATTGCTATGACAAATTCGCCTTTAAGCATAAGTTCATCATTATTAATTTTTTTTAATAAAGAAACAGCTGTTCCTCTTTCAATATTTTCATATAATTTTGTCATTTCGCGACACAAAGAAATTTTTTTATTTTTGGAATACTCATCTGCAATAATGGAAAGAGTATCTTCGATTCTTTTTGCAGATTCAAACAAAATGATTGTATTTCTTTCTTTTTTAAGAGATTGAAAGAATCTTATTTTTTGAGATTTCTTTCTTGGTACAAATCCTAAAAAAGAAAAACTAGAAGTTGGAAGACCAGATAAAACTAAAGCATTAATGACAGACGACGGACCAGGTATCAAAGTAAATTCGATATTATTATCAATACATTTCTGTGTTAGATGATACCCAGGATCTGAGATGGATGGTGTTCCTGCATCACTAACCAAAGCAATATCAATATCAGAATTACTTAATATTTTAATGATCTGTGAAGATGCTTCTTGTTCATTGTGCTCATGCAATGATTTGCATTTCTTATCACAGTTTATAAATTTTAATAACTTACTTGTGTTTCTAGTATCTTCTGCAAAAATATGATCTACATTATTTAAAACTTCTATAGCTCTAAGTGATATATCATTTAGATTACCTATAGGTGTTGATATTAGATATAACATGTTTAAAAAAAATTATGACTAAACAAAGCTTAACATTTATTCTAACAGTTTTGATTTCTGTAATTTCTGGTTGTACTACCACCTCATCAGCAAATAATAAAAACTTCATTGATATAAATGATATCTCTAAAGTTTTAAATACAAACAAGCTAACACTAAATTACTCATTGAGTAATGAAAATAAAGAATATTTCATATCTGCTTTATTGAATAAAGAATATGCATTTGATGTCAAATTTGGTAAGGATGGGAGAAAATTAAATAATAATCTCTTAGATTCAAATCTTGTCTTTTTTTGCAATAGTTATATTGAAGATCAGAGATCTAAGTTAAATTTATCACTTTACAAGGAAGTTGATAATCAGAAAGATATATTAGTGATTTATAGTGAGAAATTTATAACCCAAGCAGATGAATTAAAACTAAATTATCCTAATTCAAAATTTTATTTTTTAAATAGTAAAAATAATTTTGAAGATTTTGTACTAGCTGTCATTGGAATTGATTCAAGCATTAAAAGGTTTAATGATCTCCAAAAAAATGATTCAAGTCTTGCAATAAAGCATTCTCCTAGGGAAAAAAAAGACTTTAAGAAAATATATTTTCTAACTGAATATAATATAGGCAAAAGCCTAGTTCCTATATTTAGAAGCTACCTTATAGATACTGAATTTTATTCAACTATTGATATTTTATTAGGGGCCTCTTCATTAAAAGAGCTTAATGATTTTGAAAATATGCTTATCCCAGTTCCTAGTTACTTTTTCGAAAAATTATCCTCAAAAAAAATAGTTAAGAATCTTAAAGATGAATTAAGTAAGGAACTTATAGAAGACCTAATTTTAGCTGAAAGTATTTACCAAAATAATTTTTATGGGGAAAATGTAAAGTTTAATTCAGGTATGACGAAAGTTAATAGAGGTCAATGCATAGAAAGAGAACTTGCTATGATGAAAGTTTCATTAAATTCTTAAATCTAGTCTTCCTTGAGGTCTCTTTCTAGTGAGGAAAGACTGTCTAGAAATCCAGGTCTTTTAAAAACTTCTTTCTGATAATCTAAGAGTGGTTTTAAGTGTCTGTTTATAGGAAGCTTAATTCCGATAGATGGCAACCTCCATAAGATTGGAGCAAAGTAGCAATCTACAAGTGTAAACTCATCGCTCATAAAATATTTAAATTCTTTAAATGTTGGAGCAATAGATGATATTTCATGTAGCAGCTCTTCTCTAAGTTTTAATAACTCTTTTTCAGGTAGTTCTCCTGCTATCAAAGTATCAACAATAGGGCACCATTCTCTATCAATTCTTAGCATAAGTGTTCTACTATTAGCACGCGCAACAGGATATACAGGCAATAATGGTGGATGTGGAAACCTTTCATCAAGATATTCCATCATTACTGATGGGTCATGAATTGCTAGATCTCTATCAACTAATATTGGTAGCTTATGGTATGGGCTTATTGAAAGAATATCCTCAGGAGTTTCCTCAGGCTTAGATTCTTTAATCTCAGCAGTAATATCTTTTTCTGCTAGAACTATTCTAACTCTTTGACTGTAATGATCGTCACGATCTGAATATAAAATCATATTTATCCCCTAGTATTTAATGATAATCTTTATGGTATTCTCTATATAACAATGCAGATAAAACGGTGAATATTAGAAAGTAAAATATAACATACCAACCCATTCTTTCTCTTGTGGCTTTCGCGGGTTCACCCACATATACAAGAAAATTGGTAAGATCGTATATAAGGGTATCAAATTCCTCTTTTGTTAATTCGCCAGTGCCCTCTTCAACCTTTAAGTAACCACATTTTTCTTTAGTTATGGTGTTTCCTGAATCATCTCTTTTTTCACCGCCGTTCTTTGCAAGGACAGGAACATCTTTACAGACAAGCTTTTGGTTGCCTTGAAGTCCAATTAAAACATTAGGCATAGCAGTTCCAGGATAGACTAAGTTGTTAACACCGTATTGCTTAGATGAGTCTTCATAATACGCTCTTAAATAGCTGTATATCCAATCATCGCCCCTAACTCTGCTAACGAGAGTAAGATCTGGAGGAGCCACTCCAAACCATTGAGCAGATTTTTCCTTTGACATTGAGCCTGTCATTAGGTCGCCTGGCTTTATAGATTTATCAAATACTAAATTTTCAAAAAATAAATCTTCTGGTATTTGAAGATCTGTGGCAACTCTTCCCCATCTTGAATATTGAAGAGAATGACAGCCATAACAATAATTTAGAAAAGTTGATGCTCCCCTTTGAAGTGATGCCATATCATTAAGAGAATACTTAAACTCGTCACACTCGCCATAGTCTTTGCAAGGACCTCCCTCTGCAGCAAATAAATTATTTACACAGAAAACTAATGTTGCAAAAATTATTAGTTCACGAAATTTTGGAATCATTTTAAGATTATATTTAATACTCATAAACGCTTTGGTACTTCTTTAGTTTTTTCATATTTAGTATAAAAAGGCATTAGCAAGAAGAATGCAAAATAGATTACTGTACAAATAACACTCATAGTTTTTCTAACCTCTGTGACACCCACAGTTCCTAGGTAACCCAATGTTAAAAAACTTATTCCAAAGAAAGCTAGAGCCATTTTACTATAAACACCTTTATATCTTATTGATGCTACCCTGCTTCTGTCTAACCAAGGCACTACAAATAAAATCGCTACTGCCGATCCCATTACTATCAAACCACCCAATTTATCAGGGACAGCTCTTAACATTGCATAATACGGTGAGTAATACCAAACTGGGGCTATATGCTCTGGAGTAACAAGTGGATTTGCCTCTTCAAAATTTGCCATTTCTATAAAATATCCTCCCCCTTCAGGGAAAAAGAACATAATAATTGCAAAAACTGTCATGAAAACACCTATCCCAACTAAGGC
>Ga0206682_10003438_pt1 | contig 13524 bp, 9 predicted proteins | sample M240m12015metaG_FD_155444 | JGI IMG/M metagenome (GOLD analysis project Ga0206682, IMG submission 155444) | Ammonia-oxidizing marine archaeal communities from Monterey Bay, California, United States - M2 40m 12015 | ecosystem: Environmental > Aquatic > Marine > Intertidal zone | place: USA... | reverse complement strand
TTTTCTTACTACGAATCTTTTACTTTTTAATACTTGTGACATAATTTATTTATTTAAGTTAATATTTATTTTCATGTATATTATCTGAACTGATCTGTATAAAGTTTGTACAAGTGCTCTACGGCGGGGGAGTGAGGTGCTATACAAAGTGCTATACACTTTTAGGGGGTGAGGGGGTTTTACTTAACTGTCGCGTAGGACGGAGTCTACTCTTCCGATCTTATTTCAGGATCAGGCCAAGAAAAGTGTGACATTAGCCTATTAGGTTAAGATAGTAACAGGCTATTGTCATAGTTTTTATTTGTAAGTATTAGTCTGTGATTAACACAGATCTAACACTCACTGGAATACTTGTACTACTTGTGTAACTCTTGTACTTCTCCCAACAGTTCATTTTTTCAAGTTTCTCTTTCATACACTCGAACGCGTCGTCATGATTATACTTTGCGATCTTCCCATTTTTGAAAGTAACTTCTATTACTTGGTTCTTACCGATTAACGACTTTCTTACTACGAATCTTTTACTTTGCATTGTTGACATAATTATTTATTATTTAAGTTAATATTAGTTTAATTATTATAAGTTTTAATAACAAATATATTATCTAGATCTATCAGTATAAAGTTTGTATAAAAATAGTATACATAAAATATAAAGTCAAAACCTCTACGGTAAATGTACACAAAAAATCGAAAAAATTCGCGTGATTCTGAAAAAAAAGGGGGGCCCCGGCTTTTGAAAACGTAAAAGGGAAAAATGCGTACACCGTTTGGACAGGGCGTAATACCTTTGCCCTATATTTGTAATAACTTTTTAAATCGATACTATGACATTAGCTAGTTATATTAGATAGTAATAGGCTATTGTCACACTGTACTGTTATATGCTGCTAGATTTGTAAAAATAAGCGTTTTCGAGTAAGTATATAGAGTATACTAAAACAGTATTATGGCAAAACCAAGAAGAAAAGGCGGACCGAAGCAAAAACTAAGTCCAGGAGCTAGAGCGAGGAAAGCTGAAAGAGACTTATGCTACGCTAAAGGCTGGGTATGGAACAAAGAATCTGGTACATGCTCTAAATCTGGCAAAGGAACATCAACAAGCTCTTTGCAAAGAAAAAATAAAAAGGCTGAAAGCCAAAGAATAAATTGTCCTGACGGTCAAGATTATGATCATAACACTGGAAAGTGTGTTTCTTCTAGTTTTAACAGAGGTGGAACGCAGAGTAAGAGTAAAAAAGACGGTACTAAAGCCGAAAGAAGACAAAATAAAAAATAAGCATGGCAGATATATCAAGTTTTCCTACGGCTACTCCAGACGGTGATGATCTAATACTAGGTTCACAGATAGATGTAGCTGGTACGCCTCATACAAAAAACTTCACAGTACAAAGTATTGTAGATAAAGTTCCAGCGTTGAGCTTAGGTTACACTAGTTATGTAGCTTTAGTTTCTCAAACGGGTACAAACGCGCCTGTCCCCACTGTTTTACACAATAGTTTAAAAGCTGCAATAACGTGGTCAAGGCAAAGTAACGGTAATTATACAATAACAGCGGCATCATCTTTATTCACAGCAAACAAAACGGTGTTATTTTTAAACGCAGGGCATGGATATCAAGCTGCTTTACCTATATATTGGGAAAGAACAAGTGATACTACTATAACATTGAATTCATTTTCAGACGGAGAGATTGAAGAAGGATCTTTTGAATTAAGAATCTACGAATAAATATAAAGCATGGCAATAATATATTCATATCCTTACGATCAGACTATAACTGATACAGATGCTTGGGTTGGAACTGACTCCGTCAATAGACAGACTAAGCAATACACGGCTAAAGCAGTAGCGGATTACTTGAATATAAACGGCAAGGTAGCAATTGCAGGTCAGATGAACTATCAGTTTGTTCAAGACCCTTCTTTTAAAGCAGGTACTTTTGCTTTTGCAGCCGGAAGCGGAGGTGGGACACCTTGGTCAAGTATTACGTCTATAGTAATATCGAACATGGACCTGTCGGGTCAGATTGTTTCACCTTTCTTAGAGTACTTAGTAGATGAACAAGTGATGTTTCAAGATGTAGCCGGTAAAGGTTCATTTGGGCATTATATAATGAGAGGGTACACGCAAATTGGTACAACTAACTTTTATACATTAACATTAGAATATATAGGAGGTAATGGATCTATAGATATGGATCACTATTATACTCTTGTAAACTTTTATCTAGAACAAGGAGCGTCAGGTGTTGACAGTGTTGATACATCTGATACCACGTTTATAGATATGACACCTACGACACCTACAACCGGTAACGTAGAAATTACAGCATCATTGTCAGCTACTGGTACGCCTGATAATACTAAATTCCTACGAGGAGATAACGTTTGGGCTAGAGCGAACGAAACATATACATTTGCACAAGCATCAGCCAGTGCAGTGTGGACTGTTCAGCATAACCTAGATAAGTTTCCTTCTGTAACTATGGTTTTGTCCACCGGGCAGAAAGGTTACGGAGATATAGTATACATCGATGAAAACAACTTAACAATAACCTTCGCTTCTGCTGAATCAGGCAAAGCATATATGAACTAATTATGGCAATACCTTTTTTAAATAACATTAATCTTAGCGATAATCAATTACAAAACGCTAAGCTACATATCACCGGTACGGCACCAACGGCTGCAGCGGCGCAGATATACTTTGACAGTAGCGATACAATAGCTAAGTACTATTCCAATGCAACCGATACTTGGGTTAGCTTAGTTCAAACTGATTTTTCAGATGGTACATTTGTAAGTCTAGCAAATAGTGGAACATCGATAAAAAGAGCATATACTGTAGACTTATCAGCGGTTGATGGTACTTCAACATCAGCGTCCAGGTTTTTAACTAAAGACAATACTTGGGCAACAATTCCTTTTGGAGACATTACGGCTGTATTACCTGGAACATATATAAACATTGACGATTCAACAGGACCGGAACCTACTGTTAATCACGATTTAACAACTAGAACAGACACAACATCTACAGGCTCTCCTGGTTACGCAGGTACGTTTACAGTTGTAGATTCTGTAACAACAAATACAACAGGTCACATAACTGCTTTAAATGTTAAAACAGTTACAATGCCTTCCGCTGAAGCTTATACATTTAGTGTAACAGCTGATTCAGGAACTGATCAAACAATAGATAGCGGTAATACTTTAGATATAGCCGGAGGTACTAATATAACCACAGTTGTAGGTGCAACCGATACGATAACAGTAAATTTAGATGACAGCATAGATCTAGCAGGCGAATTAACAGTGTCTGGAACTGGGCAATCAAGTATTGCAGGTCAGTTAACAATACCGCAAGTACCTACAGCTGATACAGACGCCGCTTCAAAACACTACGTTGATCAAGCAGTAACGGGAGCATTGAGCTATCAAGGCGGGTACAACGCGGCAACAAATACACCAGACTTAGATTCTTCACCTAGTTCAGCAATTAAAACTGGTTGGACATATACAGTTACAGCAGATGGTTTATTCTTCACAGAGCAAGTAAGAGTAGGTGATGTGCTTATAGCTAACAATAATGCACCAACCACATTAGCAGAATGGACAACAGTACAAAATAACGTCGATCTTGCAGATCTTACAACTGTAGGTATTGGTAATGTAAATGCCGGTACTGGAATAAGTGTTGCTTATGCATCAGGTACAGCAACTGTAACAAACACAGATACAAATTCTTCAAACACATATGCGGTAACAATAACAGATACGGCAACTATAACTCACAGCTTAGGAACTAAAGATGTTATTATACAGCTTTACGACGTAACAACCGATGAAACTGTTTACGCAGATGTTGAAAGAGGATCTACTTCTGAAGCAACAATTACATTTGCTGCAACACCAACTAATAGCGTTAGAGTTTTGGTACAGAAGATAGGTTAATAATAAAAAATTAACACATGAAGTTTAAAAGTAATATAGAAGTACAGGCTGGTATAGAAGACAAAGACGGTCAGGTAGGAAGCAACGGTCAAATACTTGCTTCAACTGGTAGTCAAGTTGATTGGATAGATCCAGCTAACATAGTTACGTCGGCTACAGATGTGATTATAGAGTGTAAAAACACTTCAGGTGTTACTATAGCAAAAGGTACACCAGTATATCAAACCGGTAACGTCGGTGCTACGGCTGTAATAGAGGTTGCGGTAGCTGATGCTTCTGACGAAGATAAAATGGCTGCTATTGGGCTTTTACAGTCTGACCTTATAAATAATGCTTTTGGATATGTAGTTGTAACAGGTGAGCTTTTAAATATAACCACTTCACCTATAGACGGTGTAACACCTACAATCGGAGATACAATATATGTAAAACCAGGCGGTGGACTTACACTTACAAAACCAACAGGAGTTAATTTTATACAAAACGTAGGTTTAGTTGGTAAAGTATCTGGAGGTAATGCTGGATCAATCACTGTGTCTTCTATAATGAGGAGCAATGATGTACCAACACCTTTATATATAGATCACGATAATCAACGCTTAGGTATTGGGACGGCTAGTCCTGCACATACTTTATCTATAAACGGCACGGTTTCTTCTAATTTCTTTAGAGGGTATACATATCCTGATAATTCATTTTTAGATTTTGACAAAGACGATACTGCAGCTAGTAACTACACAGCTTTAGCAAGTATAGGGCGAATAGCTTACTTAGCTGATACAAATGCAAATGAACCTGTTGCTAACGCAGCGCACGAATTCTTTACAGGAACATCGGATATAGACACTGCTACATCTTTAATGGTTATTAATACTAACGGAAACGTCGGGATCGGGACAACTAGTCCTGGTCAGAAACTAGATGTTGATGGTAGTGTTAATATAGATGGCACTCTCTTTGTTAATACTAATAATAATCATATTAGATTAATAGACACAGACAATACTGGAAACTTTTCCGTTGGCGTAAATAGTAACTTTCAAATTAGAGATATAACCGCTAATACTACACCTCTAACAATTAGAGCAGGTACTCCAGGTAATACAATATTAACTACAGCTTCAGGTAGGGTTGGTATAGGCTTAAGTTCACCAGGCACGACTCTTCACGTTGGAGGGTTTACTAGGATCGATGGAGGTTTGCAGCTGAATGCAACAAACGCTACGATATACCAAATACTAGACAGTGCTTTAAGGTTTGGTACTAATAATACCGAGAGAATGCGTATTGATGCAGACGGTAACGTAGGTATAGGAACTACTAGTCCTGATACTAGATTAGAAGTTGTAGAAGCTTCTCCGACAAACGGTATTGTAGCTGACTTTGTAAATTCTACTAATGCAGCAGGAACAACAGCTGCTATAAAGTTATCAAATGCAGATTCCGAAGCCTGTGATGTTGTTTTAGGAGCTAATAGAGTAGGCGCCAATTTTGGGTCAGACTTCTTCATATCGTTATCAGATAGTGTGGACGGAAGTAATCAAGAAAGGTTTAGAATAACTGAAGCAGGTAACGTTGGAATCGGAACTACTAGTCCTAGTGAAAAGTTGGATGTAAGTGGATCTGCTAATTTTTCAACCGATATAATAGTTGGGCGTAATGCTACAGCTTTAAGCTTCGATATGAATCCAGCTTACGATTCTGGTAACTACTACTTGAAGCTGCATAAAAATCAATCAAATGACGGTGGAGTACTTTTATATTCTAAGCCTACTAGTGGTAGCGCTCAACTTGATTGGCAAATAGTAAACCAAGGTACAACTGGAGATTTAAAATTCTATGCAGCTGGTTTAGCGGGTAACGCTCTTGTTTTAGACAGAGAAACTGGTAGTCTTCAGTTACCTGAATATGGTGCTGGTACATTGGTATCAGATGCTTCTGGTAATATTACAGTATCAAGCGGCGGTGGAGCCGGTGGACCATACTTACCACTAGCTGGTGGAACAATGACTGGAAATATAAAAGGAGGTAATGCTGTTAAGTTACTATTAGGTGCTGGTGATGTTTTTCAATTATACAATGACGGTAATGGATTTTTAAGAAACTATACTGGTAATTTATATATTGACCAAAATACAGATAACGGTCTTATAACTTTTAGGAATGACGATGGTACTGGAGGTATTGGTAATTATTTAGTTTTAGACGGTAATACCACACACGCTTATTTTTCAAATCCAGGTAATGTAGGAATCGGAACGACTAGTCCTAGTACTAAACTAAATATAAGTTCCGCATCTTTCAATGATCATATTACTTTAACTAGATCAACCGATGAATTAGGTATTTCAGTTTCAGGAGGACAGTTAATGTTTGAAGGAGGCGTAAGTCCTTTTAATAATAATAATGAAGATTTAGGACGAAGCGATAAGTATTGGAAAGAATTATTTGTATATTCTGTAAGAAGTGGTGGAGGATTGCAGTTTAAAACAAGTGGTAATAACGAAAGAATGCGCATCTCCTCAACCGGAAACGTAGGTATCGGAACGACTAGTCCCGTAGATCGTTTAGATTTATATGATGCTAATGATAATGTTGGAATATATTTTCATACAGCAACAAGCGGAACAGGAGGTGGTAATGGATTAAGAGTAGGCCAAAACAACGCTAATGCGTTTGTTTGGAATTACGAAGCTACCCCATTATCTCTTGCTACAGGTGGAACAGCTAGACTTACAATAAACGCTACTGGAGGTATTAGATTTAATACTGGTTATGGCGCAGGTACTTTAGTAACTGACGCTTCAGGTAACATAACAGTTTCTAGTGGTGGTGGTGCAGGTGGACCTTATTTACCACTTTCAGCTGGGCCAAGTTATCCTTTAACAAATTCGCTATATATTAGCTCAAGCGGAGCAAATGGATTAATACTAAAACAAGACACTTCCGCTGGTTCAAACTCTGGTAGAATATTTTTTCAAACTGACACAGCTGCAGAAGGCGTTTGTATTATGAACTCTAATGGACGTTTAGATTTTAGAACTGGATCTGACCCAACTAGTACTTCTGGTAATATAAAAATGGTATTAACCAACGCTGGTAACGTAGGTATAGGGACGACTAGTCCTGAAGTTAAGCTGCATGTAGGTACAGCTACTTTAGGGGTTGCTCCAGATACAAATGCAGATGTAATTTCTTCAGGAGGTATCACTATAGGTAACAATAAAAGATTATCTTTTGATACAGCTTTTTATGTTCACGGAAATATTAAGTATAATAACTCCGGTACTGCAGCTACAGAAGCAAAGCTAGAGTATCAAGGTTATTATGGCCACAATTTTATTACGAGGTCTTCCTCTAAAATGGTCATTCAAGGTAATACAGGAAACGTAGGTATAGGGACTAGTAGTCCTTCGTCAAAGCTGCAAGTTGCTGGTGGTATTCAAATGGCTGATGATACAGCTACAGCTTCAGCAGATAAAGTAGGTACAATGAGATACAGAACTGGGACAGAGTATGTAGAGGTTACGGGTACAGAATTAATTACAAATGGTGATTTTACTACTGATAGTGATTGGACACTCACGGCAAACGTAGCAATAAGTGGAGGTAAATTAAATTTCACAAACGCAGTAACAAATACGCAGTATGCAAGTCAATCTATATCTGCACCTATAAGTAGTGTTTATAGAATTACATTAGATGTTTCTAACTTAGGAAGTGGAGAGTCTGTTAAAATTAGATTTCCATTCCAAGACACAAGTATAAATGCTAACGGCACGTATACTATTATTGGCACTGGTACTACAGCAAACGCTTTTAGAATAACTCCTAATTCATCAACAGCAACTTTTTCAATAGACAACATATCAGTAATGGAAGTAACAGAAGAAGATGCAAGCTACGCAGATATGTGTATGCAAACAGGTGCATCAACATACGAATGGGTTAACATAGTAAGAAATACATATTAAATGAGTACAGGAAAAACATATTCAACTAAATACCTATTAGACAATAATAATAATAGAGGAAGCGAAGGTCAAGTTTTAATATCAACATCAGAAGGTGTTAATTGGAGTGATGGATCTGATATAATAGGCGGTCCTTATTTACCACTTTCAGCAGGGTCAAGTTATCCTTTGACTGATACTTTGTTTGGTACAAACACTAGTATGTCTGGCAATGGCACTTATGCTGGTAGTATGAATTTAGGTAATGGTGGTGGTACTGGAGAAAAACATTTAACTATTGGAGATGGTAGCACTGATAGTGGGTATAGATATATTGATTTAGTAGGAGACACTACATATACGGATTATGGATTTAGAATAATTAGAGGCAATGGAGGTGCTAATACCACATCTCAAATTGTTCATAGAGGTACCGGTGATTTTTCTATACAAACTACCGAAGCTGCTAATTTGAAGTTTGTAACGTCTAACGCGGAAAGAATGCGTATTACATCAGGCGGCAACGTTGGTATAGGAACGACTAGTCCTACAGCGAAGGTAGAGGTTTTGGGAGTGGGTGACAATTCGATTCTAAAGCTAACTAGAGGAAACGCTCCTCAGTATTTAACCTTCAGAGGTTATCAAATGGCAAGTAATGGAAATCATATGCTTGTTTCGGCTGATGACGCTAAGCAAGTTTGGTTAGGGCACCAAAGCTCAACCGCAGAGGTGGTTGTAGACGTAGGAGGTAACGTAGGGATCGGGACGACTAGTCCTAATGCTATGTTGGATATTCATAAAAATGATGATACAGTTTATGATCCATCTGCTGACGACGGGCAAAGAAGTATTGGCGCTACTATTCAGTTAAATAATAACAGTACAGCTACTAATACTTTTGGGCAAATAATGTACGATACTGATTCTTCAGGTCAAGCAGTTGCCCGTATGGTTTTTTTAGACGCAGGTACTTCAAGTTCTGCAATAGCTTTTGTAACTGAAAACGGAAACCAAAAAGGTGAAAGAATGCGTATTGCACCTAACGGCAACGTCGGTATAGGAACTGATAATCCTGATTGGAAATTACATTTAAATAGTTCAGCAGAATTAACTCCTACTTATCAAAAATTTACAAATGGAACAGCTACAACAGGTACTACTTTAGGTATAGATTCTGATGGAGATTTTATTATAAATAATGGCGAAGCGAAAGAGATTAAACTTTATACTAGTGACTCACAAAGAGTAACTATACAGTCAGGTGGTAACGTAGGTATAGGCAATACAAGTCCAGTAAACGGCAAACTTGTTGTAACCTCTGGTGTTGATGGTCCTTTAAATACGATAAGAATACAGCATACTAGAGATGATGCAAATGTAAGCACTAGTGCTCTAGAGGTAGATATGAATTTATCTGGAGCAGATACTACAACTGGAGATAGAACAAATAAAGGTGTGCAAGTTGATTTAGATTCTTCAGCTAATGGAGATGCTTCTAATGAACATAGAATCCATGGTATTGCAAGTACTGTTAATTTTACAGGTTTTTCAGATATAGTTCGAGGTGGTAATTTTTATGCTGAATCAAATTACACTGGAGCAAAAACAGCACAATTAATAGGTGTTTATGGGCAGGCTGTTCATGATGCTAATTCAACAGACGGAGGAGTTAGTAATATGTATGGTGTTTATGGTTATAGCCAACCGCAAGATTTAGGTGATGTTGATAATGCTTTTGGAGGTTATTTTTTAGTAAACATAGGTACAAATAGAGGTAATGCTGATATAGGTGTTACAAAAGGAGTTGAAGGAGAAATATCGATAGACAAATCCTCTACTATAAACTACGGTACAATGATAGGTATGTCATCCGTTATAGACAATAACGAAGGTGCTGTACCTAATTTTGGAAATCAATATTTATTCAAAGGTGATTACCAAGGAACAAAAGGTAGTAATGCTTGGGGTATATACACAGAAGGTGATAAACATTACTTTGATGGTAAAGTAGGTATGGGGACCACAGCTCCAAGTCATGTATTAAGTGTACAAGATTCAGTTAATAATGCCGATGTAGGTATAAGTATAAATAACAGTTTTGATGACAATTTAGCAACTAGTAATCCGAACGCTGTAGTTTTTATCAACGCAGCAAGTAATAATGGTTATTTAAGAGTCCATGGTGCACCTGCTAATACAGCGTCAAAACATCAAGTAGATTTAGGTTCAACAGCGGCTAGTAGCTTTTTAACATTTTCTCCAGGTGGCGCAGAAAGAATGCGTATTGCTACAGACGGTAAAGTAGGTATCGGGACGCCTAGTCCTCAACAACCATTTCAAGTAGATGCTGGAAGTAATATAGCTTCTTTTAGGTCTGTTGGAGCAGGTGAAAATAATAAAGAGTTGCTAATACAGACCGGGGGAGATAGAGTTACGCTTGATGCTAAAAACGCAGACGATGGCACTGCTACGTCTTTAGCTTTTGAGTTAGGAAATTCAGAAAAAGCTAGACTAACAACAACAGGGTTGGGAATCGGAACGACTAGTCCTAGTGAGAAGTTAGTGGTAGATGGTAAAATTAGGTCTTTAGGGGGCACTTCTTCAGCAGACTTTTACTCTACGGGTAATGACGCGTTAATAGTTAATAATGGAACACAGAATCTAAAATTTTGGAATAATGGTTCTGAAAGAATGCGTATCAAAGGAGACGGTAACGTAGGAATCGGAACGACTAGTCCTGCAGCCTCTCTACAAATAGGTAGTGCAGTGGCAACTTCCTCCGAAAAATTAGACGTTCGTGGAAATTCTTCTGGTAACTACGTAGCTAGTTTCGAACAAGACCATGCCACGGGTTATGGAGTATTAATTGATACAGATGGGACGTTAGTAAGCGAACCTGTTTTAAAAATTAAAAACTCTAGTTCTGAATTATTTTATGTTGGTTCAAATGGTAACGTCGGAATAGGAACGACTACTCCTGGAGATAAATTACACGTTAATGGTACTGTTAGATCTCAAGCTCCAGCAACTAGCGACTGGGGGTTTATAGGTTTTAATAGCGCAGGAACCGCTTCGTCAGGATTATGGTTTGATGGTGGAAGTGCAGATATACTATTGAGAAGATCAGACAACAGTCTTCAAGGAAGGTTAAGGTCTGGAGGCAGTAGCTACCTAAACGGAGGTAATTTTGGTTTAGGCACTACCAGCCCTGCTCAAAAACTAACTGTTAATAGCGGTAGAGTACTTATTTCAAATACCACCACTCCTATCTACATAAAAGCAGGATCAAATTATAAGTCTTGGGTTCATCATATCGGTGGAAATGATGGATATATATTTGCTCCTTCTACTGCGGATAACGGCGAAACTTGGGATTGGGCAAATCAAACTAAACTTGGAGCTAACGGTGTTGTAACTGCTAAAAACTTTCAATTAAGTTCTGATAAGCGTTTTAAAAATAATATTGAAGATATTAAAGATATTAAAGTAGAGGCTGCGTTTAAATCTTTTGAAATGGAGTCAAGCCCAGGTGAAAAACGATACGGGGTTGTGGCTCAAGAATTAGAAAAAACCAATCCAGAACTTGTTGAAACAGATCACGAAGGATTCAAGTCTGTAAAGTATATAGATTTACTAATTGCTAAAATTGCTGAATTAGAAGCAAGATTAGAAAAACTAGAAAAATAATGCCAGGAGTACCAAATACAACAAATTTTTCATTAGCAGATGTTGTAGCAGCAGTGCTACCATCCTCAAATGACCTGCAAGAATGCTTTAACGATGCGGTTGATGACGCTTTTGACTCAACTTACGGACCTGGTGATAAAAGTAATTTACTTCAATTCAGAAACTATGGTAATGATATAGCTGCTCAAAATCCGGTGTATATAGGAAGTCAGTATGGAACAGATGCTTGTGGAGCCACTAGAAACACTTTAGTTTGGAAAAACAAAAACCCTAGTTCTGTAGAAAATGGAGATAAGTTTTGGGTTGACAATAACGGGTCTCCAGGAAATCCTTTTCCAGGCCAGTCTTTTTTAAGCTACACTTGTTTTACAGGTTTAAACGCTGTTACTTTTAATCTATCTAGTTCAGGTATTGCTTCTAATGTAGAATTTTGTAGTTTACCATCTTTAGTGTTAAGTGATGTATATTACTATTTAACCGGTACTACTTATTCTACACCTGTAGATTACTACTACAGTAGCAGCATTGGAGATGCTAGCAACTTGTCGTCAGGGGATATTTTATATACAGATGCAGCACTTACTACGCCTTTAGGTACACATAGCGGTTATGGGTCTAATACTCAGTACCTGCAAAATGGAGATAATACTACTACCACTATATGTAGCCTCTATGGCAGTATTAATATTAGCAGCAACAACACTGGTGTTATACAGCAATTGAGCTGTGGAGCTATATAGTAAATAAGTAAATAAATAAATAAATAAATAAATAAATAAACCAAAATTAAAAACAAAAATTATGACAACTTACAATTGGAATTGCAAAACAGTAGATTGCTACCCAGAACAAGACAACGAAGCGGATGTAGTGTACAATGTGCACTGGATTGTAACAGGTACTTCAGAAGACTCCGAAGGGAAAAGCTACTCAGCTACAAGCATTGGAACACAAACTTTAGACACAAGCCAGATAACGAACTTTATTCCGTTTGATCAATTAACAAACGACGAGGTAGTTGCTTGGACTAAAGGAGCGATGGGTGACGAACAAGTTGCTAGCATTGAAGCAAGCATACAAAGTCAGATAGATAGTTTGATTACACCTACAAGTGTTACATTGACTATCGGAGAGCCTGTACCTCCAACACCTGAGGTTGAAGAGCCGCAAGAGCCTGATGCTGAAGATTAATTAGGTAAAAATCGAACAAAACGAGTAATAATACTCGTATACCTAAAAAGGGTGAATTAAATCAAATCAAATTAAATTAAATATGAACGGAATTGTCAAAAACTTGAACTTTGGTGACGATGCTAGAGATCAAGTATTTAAAGGAATAGAAAAGTTAGCAAATGCTGTCAGCTCTACATTAGGAGCTGGCGGTAAATGCGTGATGCTAGAAGACAGTACAGGCAAACCTGTTATAACAAAAGACGGTGTTACTGTAGCTGATTCAATAATATTGTTTGACCCAGTTGAAAACATGGGATCTACACTGTTAAAAGAAGCCGCTAGAAAAACTGTTCAAGAAGCAGGTGACGGTACAACCACTGCAACTGTTTTAGCGCACGCTATATTAAAAGAAGCTTATGCTGTTTCAGAAAAGAAAAATGCCAGGGAAATAAAAGATGGTATTAATTCTGCAGTTGAAAAAGTAATTAAGTATTTAGAAAAGCTAGCAGTTGATGTAAAAGGAGATATGCTAGATAATATAGCTTCTATATCTGTTAACAACGACAATGAATTAGGTTCTATTATAGCTGACGCGTTTAGATCTGTAGATAATACAGGTATTGTAATGATGGAAACTGCCGGTGACGGTAAAACTGTTTCTGAACTAATTGAAGGTGTACCTTATGATAAAGGTTTAACAAATTCTCATTTCATTACAAACGAACAAACAAAAACAGCTGAATTAGAAAATCCAT
>Ga0206682_10003435_pt1 | contig 13535 bp, 7 predicted proteins | sample M240m12015metaG_FD_155444 | JGI IMG/M metagenome (GOLD analysis project Ga0206682, IMG submission 155444) | Ammonia-oxidizing marine archaeal communities from Monterey Bay, California, United States - M2 40m 12015 | ecosystem: Environmental > Aquatic > Marine > Intertidal zone | place: USA... | reverse complement strand
GTAAAAAGATTTCTTTACCAAAACTTTCATTTTTAGAAACAATAAAGCAATTTCTTTTCAAAGTGCTTTTGGGATTTATTGCAATAAAGTTATTACCACATCTTCCAAAATTATTAGCATTTCTTCCTACTTTAATGAAGGCTGCTGAGACTATTATTGATTGGGCAGGAAAATTACTTGATGGATTAGTAACTTTTATTGATTGGGGATATAAACTTTATGATAATATGAGAGGCCTTACCGGAGATATTTTCGGAAAGTCTGGTGCTAAGAAATTTGATGAACTTTCAAGTGTTCTTAATAAGGTTTTGATGGGCGTATTAGCCTATTCGATGATAATGGCGCGTAGAGGACCCAAAGGCAACTTGCTTAAAGGTGGTAAAGGTGGTAGAGGTTTCAAGCGTGGTGGTAAAACACTTTTAGATAAAAAAGGTGGAAAATTAGCACGTACGGCAGCTGCTAGGAAGTTTGCTTTAAAGCATGGTAGAAGAGCTGCAATAGAGCAAGTTGGACAGGAGGGTGTTAAGGCATTAGGTGGAAAGTTTGGTCGTTCTGGTCTTACCAACTTTGCCAGAAACGCTGCTGTAAAAACTCTTGGTAAAAGAGGTGCTGCAACTACAATTAAAACTGCAGCAGGTATACTTAAACCACTTGTAAAACGAGTACCACTAGTTGGTGCTGTGATGGAATTTGTTCTGTCTTGGATATCTGGAGACCCAGTTGGTAAAGCAGCATTTAGAGGTATTGGTACTGGTTTAGGAACATGGATAGGTGGTCTTCTTGGAACATTGATTCCAATACCAGGAGTTGGAACTGCTATCGGTATGTTCTTAGGTGGAATGGGTGGATCTGCTCTTGGTGGGGCGATTTATGATATGATCTTTAAAGGTCAAAAACCCAAATCATCCAATAAGACTAAGAAAATGTTTAGTGGTGGTAGAACAGGGAGAAGTGTAAGTGGAAGGAGAAGGAAACCTACAAGTCGAGTACCAATTTCTACTAAAATTCAACCTGGAAGATCAGTTGGTGGAAAAGAGAAACTTGATCTTTTATTTCCAGATACTCAAAACCCTGCTTTAGATTCTGAAACAAATAGAGCATGGTGGGATCCTCTGGGAGCATTTGGAACCGGGAAGGATGATAAAAAGACAGAAAAAAGGACACCCATAGATCCTATGGGATATATTGAAGATGTTTATACTAATGTTTCTAATACTAAGTTCTTTGGACCTATAATGTCACTTAGTGTTAAAACTTTAGCAGGAGAGAGACCATCTGTTCTTGATTTTAAAAATGTTGGAAGAGGATTGAGTAATTGGATGTACTCAATGTTTGGTGATGCTGTTCAGGCACATGCATCAGGTGGAGAAGTTCGTGCTGATATGTTCTTAGGTGGTAAAGATTTAACAAGAGTTATTGAAAAATCAGTTAGCAGAACGTTTCAGCATTCTATTGATAGTTCATTATCAGATCTTACTAAACAATTAAGTAATGCACAGTTGGGTGGTAGTGGTGGTGGTACTGTAAAATCATCTCCTAATAACTCTGATTTTGATGATCCTGGTTCTGGAGGGCCTGGAGGTATTTTTACAGTTGGTGGGTCTTATGAAAAGAAATTGGCAAAACTGTTGGCCAGTTATGAGGGTCTTAGATTAAAAGCATATGCAGATCCTGCCCATGGGTGGAGTATTCCTACTATTGGAATAGGAGCTACTTTTTATCCACCAGGATTTAGATTATCAGGAAAGGTGAAACAGGGAGATAGTATTACTAAAGAAGAAGCGTATTGGATTAAGCAACACCATATTAAATCACATAGACAGAGATTGTTTAAAGAAATTACTCCTGGAGAGTATTCTAAACTTCCAGATGGCGTAAAGGCAGCATTAGAATCTAAAGTCTTTAATTATGGAAGTTTAGGAAGCACTTTAACTGGTTTGGTAAAGGAAGCGGTTAAAACGGGAGATTATTCTCAGGTCGAGGCCTATTTTAGAAATAATCTTGCATCTCATAATAATGGTATTAATAGTTGGAGAAGAAATGATGAAGCTACTTTAATTGGTCAGGGAAAAAGTAAACGTGCTAAAATTGATTTTGGATCTGTACCAACACCTTTGGATAAGTTGTCAGAGACACCACCAGGATCTAGTATTAGTGCTGATACAACTGATACAAATGTTGCTGGTCCAGATGCTCGCACATCTAATTCAGGATCTAAACTTGCTGGTGAACTTGGTAGATATTTGGATAAAGAAGGCCTTGGTGGTTGGGGATCAGGAGTTCATCAACATCCTGAGCATGCTCCTTGGCCTAGAGAAAGTGGTCATAGAGCAGGGTCATTACATTATGCATCTAAAGGTGGTAGAGCAATTGATATTGGTGGATGGGGCCCAAAAACTTGGAGGAGTAATGGTAAGAGTGGTGTTGATGATCAAACTAAGATTATAAAAGGTATAGAGAAATGGGAGCAATCTAAAGGTGGACTAAAGAGAGCTGAATTTGCTCATGAAGGAAATGAACCTTCAGGTCATTGGAATCACGTTCATATTGCATATAGTAAAGGAGGATTTACTAGATCTGGAGCACACTATGTGTTGTTGGGTGAGAGAGGTAGAGAATTTGTTATGGATGCTGATTCAACAGCAGCACTTGAAAATACTTTTCCTGGTTTATTAAGTACACTTAATAAGTCAAATTATTCTAATACAATTAATGCCTTAAGAAATTTTGCACAATATGAAATGGGAGCAGCTGTTGGAGTTGATGTGGAACCAGAGATTATTACTGTTCCTATTCCTATGTCTGAATCTGGTGGTGGTGGTATGCTAATTGTTAGTGGTGATCGCTCTACTGATCCGGCAGCAGAATTGGTTCGTTAAATAGTGTATAGGAACTAAAAAAGATGGCAAAGGAAAATCAACAATTAACGCAAAAAAGTGTTGAAGAAGGTGATATTAAAAATGTTGTAATCACTTCAAATAAGGATGGATTTGCAGATGTTACTGGAGTTTCTAATGATATTCATATTTTTGAAAGTATTTTGGATCCTACTGTAAGAGCTACTTTTTCATTTGTGGATACTGGTCATGGCGAAAAGAAATTGCCTATTACTGACTATCTTCCTATAGTTGGAACAGAGAATGTAAATATTAAATTGGAAGATGGTTTAGCACAGACGTTGGATCTTACGCTTTATGTTAATGAGGTATTACCTAAATTAGATGATACTCAAAAAAATGCAACTACTTTGAAGTTGGTGTCAAAGGAATTTTTTGCTAATGAAAATGGTAAGACTAGAGTAGTTAATAGATTTGATGGAAAAATATCTGATCATATTAATAAAATTCTCAAAGATTCAACATATCTTAATACTGATAAAAATTTGGATATTGAAACAACAAAGAATAGATATAATTGTTGGGGAAGAAATATTAAACCATTTGCTTTTACTACTTGGATACAAGCAAAAGGAATTCCGAATGATGCTCAGGGTAGTGCTGGATTTTTTCTTTGGGAAACTACTGAGAATAAGGGAACATATAAGTTTAAATCAGTTGATGCATTGATGGAGCAAGAACCAAAGAAGAAATATATTTTTAATAATATTGCAGATGAAGATGGAAGAAACATTCCTCCTGATTATGATGGTCAATTATTAGAATATGATGGTGATACTAATATTAATGTAAAAAGAAAACTGGAAATTGGAACATATAAAACAAGAACTATTCTTTTTGATCCATTTAATTGTAAATATGAGATTGTTGAACCATCTGTGGAGGGAGGTAAAAAGAAAATGGATCCAAAACTTGCTGCTAAAGAATTACCAAAATTTAATGATGAAATTGATACCAATTATACAAGAACCGCATATATGATGGTAGATACTGGTACTCTTCCTACAGGAGATACTCAGCAGCAGATCGAAAAATCAAGAGAACAGAATGATAAACCACAAGATACTCTCAGTCAATCTAAGATGAGATATAATCAGATGTTTACTATTAAGAAGAGTATTACCGTTTCGGGGGATTTTAGTCTACATGCTGGTGATGCTATTTTTATTGATACTCCAGAAATATCAGATAAACAAGTTCAAGAAATAAATAAGCAGATTGGTGGACTATATATTATAGTGGATTTATGCCACTATGTGACTTCATCTCCTCCTGGATGTCGTACTAGATTAAATATAGTGAGAGATTCTTATGGTAGGAAACAGAAGTAAAGAACAATGGATAAGGAAATAGATACTGCAGATTCAACAATATCATCACAATCACGTCGCTATCAAAAGGATAAACTTATGACAAATGCACAGCACGATTTGGAACACGAAGTTTATATTGATCCAAAAGATCATAAAGAACATATCAATCATGGTATGATAGAGTATAGTGAAGAAGATTTAAAGATGAGTGGATTCATGCAGAATCATGAAAGTGATGAAGATGATAGTTGGAAATCCAGACATCAGGATAAGCAATTAGATCAGTATTGTGACAATCATCCAGATGCATTTGAATGTAGAGTATATGACGAGTAAAGTGTAATGGAAGGCGGTTCATTATTTAAATCGGGATTTTTAGGTACTGACTTTAGTTGGTGGATGGGTCAGATTGTCGATGATTCAGAGTCTAGAGATAATATCATACCAGGCAAACATCCAAGTGTCGGTCAAAATGTTGGTTGGGGTAGAAGATATAAAGTAAGGATTATGGGATTCCATGATCAGAAAGAAGAGAAAGTTAAATCTTCTCAACTGCCTTGGGCCCAGGTAATGTATCCTGTTACTGGTGGTGGAGGACAGAGAGCATCAATACAAACTGATAATCTTCAACATGGGATGTTTGTCTTTGGATTTTTCCTTGATTCGGAAGATCAACAAACTCCGGTTATTATGGGTGTTTTGGGAAATAATGCCCAAACATCATTAAAAAATAAAATTGGAACTACTGATTCAAATTTTGGTGGAACAAGTGGTTATTCTGAGGGTAAGAGACCATTAACGGGATTAGCAGCAGAAAATGATAATGTTGCTCCAGATGATGATAAGGCAGTTGAAAAGAAATCTTCAAATTCAACTAATGATCCTGATGGTCATGATGAATGCGTACCAGCTGGTCCGAATGTAAAACTTAATAAGTATGGACTAGCTAGAAATCCATCACGTCAACAACTTGTAGATATTCAGAATGCAACAAATGAAGCAACGGATAATGGATTAACTGGTCAGGACTTAGAAGATTTTGTAAGGAAATCAGTTGCTGATAAAATAAAGGCAAGATGTAAGGTAAAGAAAGGACCAAATACTCCTCCAGAATCTGGAGCAACATCTGAAAATGTAGATGATATAAATTTAGAAAAAGCTAATGATCCTAAGAAGAATGATCAATATTTAAGAAAGATTCCTGTAGAAAATCCATATGATGTTATAAATTCATCAATGACATCGATGCAACTTGTTCTTGATAATTTGATGAATGATATTAATGGTGTACTTAATACTGCAGAATCATATATTGATATGGTCAGTTCTGTTTCTAATGCTAGTATTTGTGATACAATTAATGCATTAATAGAAACAGCTGCATCTGAAATGTCAAAATATATGAAACCCATATATGAGAAAATTGAAGAATATTTAACAAAGAAAATTCAAGTTGCAATAGATCCATCAGTAAATATTTTATTCCCTAATCAAAGGAATATGATTGCTGATATGAAACAGCAAGCTACAGAGTTGATGGCATGTCTTTTTGAAAAAATTATTTCTAAATTAAACGAACAACTTTTGAGTGCATTGACAAGTAGTATGGGACAAATAGCTGGTTGTAATGGTGCTGATGGTAGTTCTAGTGGTTCTGATGGTGAAGGTAATTGTATTAATATGGGAGGTCATAGAGGAGAACCTATTGATCAAAATACTCCAACTCCTTCAAATAAAGTACCTAATGTTCCCATATGTTATGTTGAAAATTTAGTTGGAGATTTGATTTCTACTAATAAAGTTGATATAGAGGAAGCAGTGGATAAAATTACTAATGATGTTGATAATTTTTTAAGGTATCAAAGTAATGAACTTGATTCTCTTCAAATGATACTTAATGCTGGTGGTGGTGGCGCTGGTGGAGATTCTTTAGATAAAGTTTCAAGTCTTATTGATGGAGCAAGAGATACTCTTAATAGTGTAAGTGGCATAACAGGAGATATAGCTTCTGCAATGAATTTTATAAATATATCCTTCCAAATTTTTGGATGTAATGTTTCACCACTTGAGTCTGCGGCTCAGTTTTATACTTTCCAAAATGGTGGTGGTTCTGGAGAACAAGCAGATACACCAAGACCAGGTGAAACTAGTAATACAGCTTCAAGTGGTGGTGCAGATGTTTGTACTAAATCTGAGAAACAATATGCTTTACCAAATGCTGAAGCAATTGATACTTATCCAGAGGAAAGCACTACTACCGTTGCTGTTGTTGAATAAATAAGACTATGAAGAAAAGCGTAAAAACGAGAATATTATAAAATATGGCTAAGAACAATTTGTTTGGACCTGTTAATAAGAATAATATTAAAGTCGGATGGATTGATATTGACGATGGATATGTTTATGGGTATAGTATATGTGAAGCAAATACTAAAGCAAGAGATGATCCCGGAACTGTTTTTATATTTAAAGATGGTAATCAGGTCATCCGATATTTAAATATTAATGAAGTAAATAAATTAACACCAGAAGATACTTTGTCTTCTGGTGGAGAATGTGGAGGAATTAATACAAAGACAGATTGTGGTCCTGTAAGGATACAAATTTATGGTGGAGGTGGTATTGGTGCAGTAGGAAATGCTATTATTGGAACAGATGGCACCATACTAGCTGTTGATGTTGTAAAGGGTGGTAATGGGTATCAATATGCACCTCAAGTTTCTGCTAGAGATGATTGTGATAAAGGAAGTGGTGCAACGTTTATTGTTAAAATTGGAGAAACTGTAGATCAATGGCAATATTATGACCAGTTTGATGATTATGAAGAAACTGAAATATGTGATGATTGGATTTTTTCTAGTGGTAGAATGTGGGGACCCAATGGAGAGGATTTTGGTGAGTGGGTTCCTAATATTCTTGATAGACCTGGAGCTGATCCAATTAAAATTGAAGCAATAAAGTATCAAAAAATTGTTAGAGATATTGATAGAGCTCCTTGGTTCAATACAAGAAAGAATAGACCAGATATAATCACTAGTAACGATCATAATGTGATTCCATCATATAATAAAGTTAATGATGCCTGTTTTAAAGCGCATCATAGATATGTGGGCCCAGACGGATCTCTTGAAAATTCTATTATCCGTTGGTATCGTGAGAGATGGGGAAGAACTGCATCTAAGAAAGAAATTAGTTATTGGATTGAAACTGGTAAATCTAGGAGAGATATTGAAAGAGGTATTCTAGGTCGTAAGGCTAGAATAGCTGGTTATATTCCTGGATCTTCAGAAACCATTACTCTTTTAGATGGTGGTTGGGGAGATTGGATGAATACTTATGCAATATCACCTGTACCGATGTCAGAAGCACCAGGAACAGATCATGCTGGTATTTGGTTTACTTTTGAGTGGATGGTAGATTTCCCTGTTACTGGAAATTATAAGATCAAAGGTGCATGTGATAACAGAGCAAAAATGTATATTGATAACAAATATGTGTATACACTAGGTGTTTATACGGGAGTTCAATTAGAACCTCCTCTTAATAAGCAAATAGTGAAAGGACAGCATAGAGTTAAAATTGAACTTTATAATATTCCAATAAAAAAGAAAGTTCTCCGTATTAAAGGTGGCAGTAGTGATTCACCATCTCAACAAACAAATCAGGAGAGAGGATCAATATTTAATACTGTTGAATGGATTGGTAAAGCTAATAGACAACTTTGGAGAACTAATGTTTATGGTAGAGGTGGGTTTCTAAATTCTGCTGGTGTATGTCCTTTCGATACTACTGTATCTTTGCCTAATAATCCATATGCAGGAACACATAGAATTGAATGGACAAATGTTAAATTTCCTGCTGATGGGCATTATAATATTAGGATAGCAGTTGATGATAATGTAGATCTTTATATTGGTGATCAAGTTAAGATATTTAAAAAAGGATTTGTTGGTGATAGTAATACTTCAACTGGTGAATATAATAAAGGGCATTTTATTACAAAAGGAACATATACTTTAATTGCCGATTTGTATCAAAAACCTGGAGGATCTTATGGTTTTGGATCTGGATCTGGTGGTGGAAGTGGATCTAATGCTGATATTGGTTATAATGGATTGAATAGTACAAATAAACCAATTAAAGTTACTAATGGTGGAAAGAAAATTAAATTGAAAGATGGTAGTGGCAATGATACAAATGCAACTTTTAAGATTATTTCTGGAAATGGTACATTTTCATCGAATGGTAGAAAAATAGAAGGTAGTGGAACTATTACATTAGAGTTGTCATGGGATGATAAAGCAAATACAGCCGGAAGAGCAGTTCAAAGTATTAATGTTGGAGGTAGAACTTGGTCAGTATCTCCCAAAACTAGAGGATCTCAGACACATACTATTACTTTAAAAGGTGGTGGTGGTATTAAGGGTATCAATCCAATGGCTTTGGCGATTGATATTCAAACTCCTGAACTGGAAGAAGTTGAAGTTGTAGTTCCTAAACCTTGGTGTCAAAATCCAATGGGAATTGCTCTTGCAATTGATGCACCACAACCTCCAATACCACAAGAAATTCCACCACCACAAGAAGGTAGATGTCCTCCTAATCCAATTTGGTCTACAAGATTTCCTAATGCATTAAATCAGTGGTATCCAGTATCTGGTAAAGGTCATCAAGGAGCTAGGAATTCGCCGGATGATCCAAATGTTTGGAGTCCATTTATGAATAGATATGCACTTTCTCCAGTTAAACCTTTGGATACTGAGGGTACTGATTTGAGTGGAATAACATATAGTAATACTTGGACTCTTGATATTGCATATGATGGATATTATGCTGTAAAGGGAACTGTTGATAATAAGGGAAGAGTATTGATTGATGGTAAATTTGTGTGTGATTTGCAAGGGTTTAAAACTGTAAACCCTACACCACATAAAGTTTTATTGAGAAAGGGGGCTCATTCAATTACTGTAGAAGTATTAAATAAACCAGTTAAAAGATCGTTTACTATTATACAGAATATCTTTAGGACTTTAGATTGGCAAGCAAGAGTACCAGGAGCATATGGGCAGGGTTATGAGTATCCAGCACCAACAGAACCAGCACCACCTGTAATAGAATCTGCACCAGTAGTTACTAATAATACTGTTTCTATTCATTATAGTAAATTAAACAAATCGAATAATACTATTAAAGTAACTAGTGGTGGGAAAAGGATTGAATTAAAAGATGGTAAAGGTAATGATTCTAATGTTACTTTTACTATTCAGAGTGGAAATGCGAAGTTTTCTTCTGATGGTAGAAGTATAGTAGGTACTGGAAAGGTTAAAATATTATTGGATTATGATGATAATCCAAATTATGCTGGTGAAGCAGTGCGATCTATTAAGATTCTTAGTGTAATTTGGACAAAAGAGAAGAAGCATCATGGAAAAGAAACTAAAACAGTTGATATTGGTAAAGGTGCAGGAGCACCATCACCATCAGCACCACCACCAGAGACAAAAAAATTAATAAATCCTGTTAATGTCACAAAGAATGGTGTGACATATAGTGGTCCGGAGTTATTCCACCATCATGAGACTGGTGCTATTGATCCTAAGGATGCTGCTGAATATACTATAATGGAAGCCAAGCAGAGAGATTCTTTTAATAAAAATTCGACACCAACTAGATGGGCAGGTTTTATGCAAGTCCATTCTGTTTCACCTGCTTTTCCAGATCTTACTATTGATAATCCAAATATTGAAGGAGTAAAAAAATATGTTTGGTCGAATGTTGATTTCCCAGAAAATGGAACATATACTTTCAAGTTTGCTGCTGATAATGCTGGTAGTGTATTTGTTGATGATCAATTGATAACAGGATCTTTGTCACATGAAACTGGTAATGAAGTTACTATTTCTGAACATTGGGTTAATACAAGAATACCAAAAGGAAAGCATACTATAAGAGTGGAAGTTCTTAATATTCCAACAACTGAGGGTATATCTAAAGTTGGTGAGCAAAGTTTTATTAATAATCCAACAGGATTTGCACTTGTTGTCAGATATGCTAGAGTTGTTCAAAGGACTGATAGGACTTCATGGAAAATGAATCCTATGGCTGGTTCGGCAATATTAATTGCTCCACCATGCCCTAAAAAAATCAGCGGTAAAGGTGTAGTAACTGATATTATTCCAATAACTCCTGGTGTGTATATTCCAGAACCACCACTACCTGGTGAAGGATACTATACTGAATCAACAATATCAGAGGTTATTGTTACGGGAAGAAATCCAATTAACTATGATTGTACAAAAGATAAGATTATTATAGAAGATAATGATGGTAATGATCATGGGACAGTATTGGAACCCATTTGTGGACCTTTTGGAAAACTTACAGGTGTAAAAGTTGTAAAACGAGGAAATCCTTGGACTTCTTGGCCTAATATTAGGATTGATTCTGATACTGGAAATGGAGCAACTTTTCTACCTATATTCACTAGTGAAATAGTAGATCCAGGTTTCCCTACTGTAGAGATAGAGGATTTGATTCAGGTTACTGATCTTGCTGGATTGAAGAAAACAGGTTATTATGATGGTAGAGCATATTATGGCGCTGTCTTCTATGAAGATGGTATTCGATATGCAGGTTATTATAAGACAACTGGACAAAAGGTTCAGATATATGATACGATGCAAGAGAGTATTGATGGTCAGGTCACGACTAGACCTTCTGCTATTCAGAGATTTGGTACTGATATAACTAATAATGATTCCCGTCTTGATATTCCGGGTACTCCTGATACTCTTACATAGGTATAATTAAAAATGTCAACACAGTCAACTTCTAGAAATGCGAGTAGTGCAGATCCTGCAGGTAAAGGGTCTGCAGCAGGAGGTAGAAAGCAACAAACTTATTCTGGAATGAAATATGGTTGCGTTCATGGATCAATTTCATTTGGTCATATCTCAAAGATGGGTGATGTTGTATCAGATATTTTACTTCAAGCAACTGAAGGAACTCATCAAATGAGTCTGGATAAAAATGGTCCCAGAAAAGGATGGACTTCTGCTGTTTCACCTTCAAATTTTCAGTTAGAATGTGGTAGAGATAATAAGAAAGAGCAACAAAGTATGATGGTTCATGCTCGGAATGGTGATATAATCATTAGAGCATCTAATGGTAAGATTCAATTTATGGCAAATGATATTGAATTTAACGTTAAAGGTAATGATTCTTCTGAAGGAAATTTTACTGTATCTGCAACTGAAAATATTACATTGAAAGATGCTAAGAAATTTCAGGTAGATGTTAAGAGTTTTTGGAAACTATCAACTCCAGGAACAGCAGAAATGGTTGCTAATACTCAACTAAAAACGATTTCAAGTGTTATTAGGGGTATTAGTGCTGGTTGCTTATTAAAAGATAGTAAAGTTGGTGGTCAATCGGATTATATAAAACAAACACAAGTAGATTAAGAGAGGAATAAAATTATGGCAAATTTAGTTGATGATCAAGCAGTTGGTGGACAACAATGCATTGGTGCAGGACTTCCTATTGCACTTGGATTGGGCTCTGCAAAGATTAGAGGATCTTCTTTTGTTGAAGGACCGCAGATAGTTGGGGCAGCTGCACAATGGCCATTTGTTGGTGCAGCTTTAATGGTTGCTCCTTTGAAAAATGGTGATGCACCGAATCCAACTATTCCTGGAGCATTATGTACTGGAGTTAATAATCCATATTCATTAGCTGTTAAAGGTTCATCTGTATTTTTGGGTCCTATAGATGCTAATGAGAATGTTAATGTTGGAATGCATTTGCAAGCCCAAGGACATGTAACTTCCAATTGTGGTGGTCATATTTTAGCAGCAAAGAAGAATTTTGATATTAAACACCCTACATTGGATGGATATAGGTTAAGGCATACTTGTCCAGAAGCACCACAAAATGATGTATATTTTCGTGGTAAGGTTGTTAATGATAAGGAGATTAAACTTCCTGGATATTGGAAAGGTTTTGTAGATACAGCATCAATTACAGTATCATTAACTCCTATTGGTGCTCATCAAAATGTTATTGTGAAGAGAGTTGATGAGGATAAAGTATATCTCCAGGCACAAGGTGGAATGCCCATTAACTGTTACTACCATATCTTTGGAGAGAGAACGGATGGTGAGAAACTCATTCCAGAGTATCAAGGCTTGACATCTGATGATTATCCAGGCGATAATAGTGAATATAATATAAACACTTGATATGAAAGTTCATGAGGTTTTTCCTACACTGGTTGTCCAGGATAAGATTGATCTGCATGACGAATTTAAGGAAAAATACTTTGAAGAGTTAAAATCTTTATGGTTTAATGGATATAATAATGAGACACCAGAAAATTCTGGAAGATGTTCTTTACATTTAAATCCAAATTATCTTAAGATCTTTCAATCTATTAAGAAAAGTGTTTGTAAATATTTGGATCTTTTGGAAGTAGACCATGAAAAATTAAATATTAATTTTATTAAATCTTGGATTGGTTATCATAATAAAGATATTCCTGAACTTAAAATGCATAATCATAATGGATCTGATATTTCATTTTGTTACTATCTTTCATCTGACGAAACATCAGATAAGTTTTGTGCTCATAATCTAAATAACACTAATGAGATATCAGGTGCTATTTTTGAATCTAGTGATAGGTTTAATATAATAAAGAAATATAATAAGTATAATTGTCATAGTTATACAATAACGCCACAAGAAGGAACAGTTGTTATATTTCCAAGTAGTTTGCAACATTCTACTTTAAAAAAAGAAAATAAAAGTGATAGATATGTAATTCCTGGAGACATCAAGTTGTGCCTCAAACCAGAATATAATCTTTATCATCAGACTATGCCACATCCTGATTTGTGGTTAACATGTTAATTTAAATAAGAGTAAAAAAATGGCATTACCAACACCAGATCCAAAAGAAAGTGGTTTTACATTAATACCAGTTAAAATAGGGAACACTAATTGTAGTGATGGACCGCATTGGGGTAGACCGTCATCAATGTATTCTTATATTATGAAAGGTTTGACTGGAGATGAGAAAATATATCCAGAATCTTGTGAACCATGGTATCATAAAAATTTTATGGTTGATACTATAAAATTGAATACTAAAATTTTAGGTGATGGAGCTATTGATATTGTAGGAGATATTGTTACTGATGGTGATATTACTGCTGGTGGAGAAATTTGTGGTGCATCTGCTTGTTCAGCTGTTAAATTATTTGATATTCCACACCCAACAAAGGAAAATAAGCGGTTGGTTCATGCTTGTTTGGAAGGTCCAGAA
>Ga0206682_10003434_pt1 | contig 13535 bp, 19 predicted proteins | sample M240m12015metaG_FD_155444 | JGI IMG/M metagenome (GOLD analysis project Ga0206682, IMG submission 155444) | Ammonia-oxidizing marine archaeal communities from Monterey Bay, California, United States - M2 40m 12015 | ecosystem: Environmental > Aquatic > Marine > Intertidal zone | place: USA... | reverse complement strand
TTTATAAACTTTTTTCTTAATTTTTTCATATAACTTTTTATCACGAGGTTTTGGCATATACATAGTGGAGAGAAATTCTTTAAAATATAAAATATAAAATATAAAATATAAAATATAAAATATAAAATATAAAATATAAATCTACTGTATATGTTGCGCCAAAAATACATAAATATAATATTTCTCTCCGCCTGCATTGTAATAAGATCATTATTTGTTTATATTGCAAAAACGATAGACAAAAAACACTTACCTAAATTAGGATACATAGCATTAATTATGGGTACAGGATTCATTTATACATATATTATAAATAGAAAAGTAGGAGGATTCGGGCAAAAAATATGGTGGAATTATCTAAGACCAGTTCATGCATTTCTTTATTTAAGTTTTGGAATACTTGCAATACAAAAAAATAATAATGCTTACATAGCACTTCTTATTGATGTAATAATTGGTTTAATAGGATTTATACACAAACGTTTATTATAGCAAACATTAAATATTATTAAATATTATTAAATATTATTAAATATTATTAAATATTATTAAATATTATTAAATAGTATATATGTTTAATAAATTGCCTATAGAAATCAACATATTAATATACCAATATTTAGATGGTATAACGTTAAAACCATTTGACAAAATAAGTAAAAAAATAATGAGATCAAATGAAATTTGGAAAGAAAATTTGTACAGGAAATATTCAGATAAAAAAAATATTTTACAAATAAGTAATAATTATTACGAAGAATATAAATGGAAAAAGAAATTAGAAAAACATCAGTTCAATTATAAAAGACAGTGGACATTAGGATGTGTAGGACGTATAATGCCCTTTAAAAAACCTACATTTCAAGATTCCATCAAAATTTTCTAATAAACAATCTTATATTTTTAATCTCTCTCAACAGAAAAAGATGTACCACATCCACATGATGCTTGTGCCATAGGATTATCAAAAATAAAACGTCGTCCCATTATATCTTCATCCCAATCTACATTCGTTCCTAGAAGATAAAAAAGACTTTTTTCACATACTTCTATTTTTAAATCATCTACGCATAAAATATTACTATCATTAGAAAAAGTATTAATAGGTTCAAACTTATATTCAAACCCATTACATCCACCACTTTTAACACTAAATAAAATACCCCTTGAATTATTATTTTTTGCTATTTGTTTTAATTGTTTTAATGCTGAACAAGTAACTGAAATAATTTTTTTACTCATATATTATTTAATATTATTTAATATTGTTAATTTTAAATAATATCATAAACCCAACCAATTTCTATAATAATTTTTTACAATAACTTCTGAATTTCATCCATCATATCCTCCAGATCAGGCTTTCGCAAAGCGTCGTAATTAATTCGCAATTTTTCATTTCCAAAAGTGCGACCCTGTAATCCATTAACTTTAATAGGACATGGCCAGTGACTTGTTGTACGATATTCATTAAAATATTTAGCCCTCTTGGTTCGCATCGTCATCGTATTTTTGGGATGATTTTTCGGCAAATAGCAAACATATTGAACAATTCTTTCTTCACTTCCTGGTTTCCCATATTGATTTTGATGAAATACTCTGCTATCCCACAAAACCAGTGAACCAGCCGGTACATTATTAACCCTTTTATAATCCCGCATTGCATCCAAAACAGAATGTTCAATTAATTGCCAATCTCCACCCTTTTTCATATCACGATCTGCAAAATATTTTTCATGAATATGATGAGATCCATCGTAGCAAACAAAAGTCCTCTCTTTATTTGTAGTTAGTGCTACATAACCCTGTATGCATTGCCTACCCCTTTTACCTGGACCTTGATCCGTATGTGTCCAAATATTGTCTTTTTTTTTCAAGTCTTTTGGAATATAACAAGACCCATCAAATGAAACAACCAGATTTTTTGTATTCCATAACCCTTCAAACACTTCCCTAACTTTTTTTCTAGTTCGAATAAACCATGCATGCCGTTGATGACCAGCCTGGTGAAATTTATAAATACCATGAGGACTTAATTTACTATGCTGGTAATCATGATCTGGAATACTTTTTTGCCAATCTTTAAACCATCCCAAACATTTTTCAACTTCATCCTGTTCCAAAACTCCTGGAACGATACAAAATCCTTTTACTGCAAGTTCTTTTTTAATTTTTCCAATATCCATTACAGATATATCTGTAGAAATATTTGAAACAATAGAAGCCATATTATTAATACATTAATTATATTTTTACTGAAAAAAATTCAATTTTACTTTTTTTTTGTAAAATTCTAGTTTTCTTACCTTTTTTGAAAAGGTATAAAATGTTTTTAATATTGAATTTTTTGTATTAATACATACATTCTACTAATTTAAATATACTTTTTTACATTATAAAGATTATATTTTTAACACACTGTATTATATGAACAATATTTTTGATAAAAAATATAGAAAAAGTTATACAAAAAATAAAATAAATAATATAACGGACTTACTATTAAAGTTTTTTAAAACAAAAAAACAAGCAGGATGGTTTGTATGCATTTTCATGCATTATATGCCTCATCTCATTTTATTTATTTTATTTTTAAAAGACCCATTTAACATCCTATTTTTTTTTGTATGGCTAGTTGCATTTGCTATGCATTTATTTTTTAATGGATGTATTCATTTAAGGTTGGAGAGACATTTATTTGAAAATAAAAAATGGGCAGGTCCATACCATTTATTAGAAAATCTTGGTATGGAACTAAATACAAAAACAATAAATAAATTTTTATATTTCGGGGTAGCAGTAATTTTTACGATTTGTCTAATAAAATTATATAGATCCTTAAAACAGAACCATTTTGATTTAGACAAAATAAAAAAAGACTTTTTAAAAAATTCACAAAATAATATATTTTATTTAAACAACAAAATTTTCAGTACAGTAATTATTTGGTGGAGCATTCAAGCCGTTATATTTTTAACAGTATAATTTAAGTTCGAGGAACTTGACGTTTCCGTAATTTAAGATAATTATCATTGTTCTTATCTATAATAACCGGATCAACAATATCAAATGAATCAACAGCCTCCTCTACAGCAGATTCAACAATTTTACTCTTTTCTTCTCCACCCCGGTCCTCCATTAATTGATCACTCCAAGAATCCAAATTATCAAACGGATTACCAAGAGAAGACTGAACCACCTCCTCATCGACCACCTCCTCATCGACCACCTCCTCATCGACCACCTCCTCATCGACCGCCTCCTCATCGACCACCTCCTCATCGACCACCTCCTCATCGACCACCTCCTCATCGACCGCCTCATTTCCATCATCAATATCTGCCGGCTTAGTAAAATGAGCCATAACCATTTTATTTCTTTCCCTAATCATCATGTCCATAACATTTTTATAAAACACATCGAAAATTTTTTCCATAACATAACTACTGTATTGCTGCACAAAACTAAAACACATCAAACCAATATAAGCACCAAATAAAGACCTGTAACTAAACCAATACCAAAGCATATAGATAAACGAAGAAAGTAGAAAGGACTCCAAAGGTCGATACCTCATAAAACTCAATCCTTTTGACATCGTTTCAGGGTTAACAATATGATCAAACATCTTAAAATTCCTAGCCATAACAACAATAATAATTAAATATATTCTCCTAAGAAGAATTCAATTTTTGTAATTCCAACTGTTGTTCATGTAAAAACAAATCTTTTTTATCCCGCATTTCATAACGAATATTGACAAATGAAGGATCCCTAAGAGTTTTAAGTTGAGTATCAATACGTTCAATCAACGTATTATCATAATCAGAAACACCATTAACAATTCCCGGAGAACCAAATAAATTATTATAAACTTCATATTTAGCACTAAGAACAATACGAGATGTTCGCACCATTAACTGAGTTACACCATCAATACCATAAAGTTTCTTCTCTGTTTCTGTAAAACTAATATGAATATCAATCGTATTTCTAATAACTTTCAAAATCTTCGTAAAAAGTTCAATATCAGATTTATTTTGTTCATTCCCGTACGTTTTAATTCTTTCCAGAGTAGCATCTATCATATGATAATTATATTTCAAATATTCATAATTCTTATTCATAAGAGGTTCAATATAATTTTTGATAACCAATAATTTAAAATCCAAATAATCTTTTGATAATACAACTTCACCATCCAACGTTTTAGATAAAATACTAGTATTACCACAACCATCACCATTACCACGCAATGATAACCCATAACAACTAACATTTCCTCTAAGATTTAAACTATTTCTACTTCGACCTGATAACATGATTTATAAATTATTAAGATTATAAATCATCTAATAAACCTAAATACAAACTTGTAAAGTAAAAGAAAAATCCATATGATTTAAGTCAATAGCATCACCATATTGGTCTAAAATTTTAACCTTTATTTTACCCAAATCAATCGGTCCTGAAAACTTTCTAGTTTTAACAATATTATTACCATTGGAAGAATCATCTATATTAATAGCAAATTTACCATCCGTTAAATATATTTTTGCTAAAACACTTTCATTAATACTATATTTTTCAAAACAAACTTCATGAGGATTTAAAGAACTGTGATTAAAGTCATCCAAACAAAAATATATATATCTATCGCCACCACCATCGTAAAGCCCTTCTGACATAACATAACTTGTAATATCAGTATATTTACCATAACGAAATCCTAAAATCCATCCTACACCAAAACAAATATTTTTCAACTCACTATGTGCAAATTTTAAATCAAATTTGAAACTGTTGGAAGTACCATCTACAACTGAAAATATAGATTTCAAACTATTTTCATGAACAGAAAATTTAATATTACTTAAACCATTCGTGTTATCTGATAAATAAAAGTAAGTTTTGTTTAAAAATACTTCAAGTTGTTCAACGCTATAATTACCATCAGGAATAATAATTTGATGCAATTCGACACCATGACAAGTATCATTTGTTTCAATAAAAAAAACATTGTTCTTTTTTTCAGATGAAAAAAGATACCATGTATTTGGGATACAAATACTATCCAATTTTAAAGATGTAACATTAGAATAACTATTTGGAAACTGATAATTAAAATCAGTACTACTTGTGGTATAATAATTAGATCTGAATTTAGTATTTACATGAATAAAAGTAAATTTTGCATTATGTGAATTCTGACAACTCATATAATACTTATTGCTAAATAATTTCTAAGTGATAATAAAATTTAAAATTATTTCAATAGGTTTTGACGCTGTATTTGCATTGTCTACAATTATGGATAATTGTAGTTTATTTCCTGATAATAAATCATTTTGATTAAATAAAGTTAAAATTTCTTGATATGTTAATACAGAAGAAAAGTTTAGTGTAGTCCAATCATTTACTGTTAATAAACTACTTATAATGTTAATATACGAAGAACTAGACCAATCCGTTTTCGCTACGGATGTATCATTTACCCATAAAGAAACAAGATCATCTACGACATTAAAATATTGTATTGGTGTTGTTAAAGCAATACCAGTTCCTGTAGACTTAATCCATTCAGATAGTTTACTTCGACTACCTAATATAGTTTGAATATCAGTATCTAAACAAAAATTAAATACACCATTGTATTTATAAAATAAATTTTTAAAGTTCTCTTTTGTAATACTAAAATCTCCAGTGTCAAATCCAGTTACAGATGAATTACTAACTTTATCAAATAATAAAACAGTATGATGCGATGATCGTACAAAGTTAACGGTATCTATAGTTTTACTAGTAGCAAAATTAATAGCCATATATACATATTAATTGTAAATAAAAATTAATTAATAATTTTATTTCTTTTATCTAATATATTTTTTTACATAAATTTATTTTTATTTTACTTAATATAATTAATATAATATATGTCTAACTTAAAAACAAACACTAATAGAGGAGATGCAAGAGAAAGAACAAAAAATTTAGAAAATATTACAATAATGGGAGAAGCAAATAAAAATTTACAAACAAATCAAAATACAAACACGAATATTCTAATATTTAACAATAATACTTTATCGTCAGCAAATAACCATACCAATCTTTTAAAGGTGACACGTGGTTATTATAATTTACAACCATGTTGTGATTTAACCAAAGAAAAAGCAACATCACTTGAAGATGGTTTGTTAACAAATATTAATGTAAACTCACAAACCACATTAGCAAGTAGTTCTTGCAATAGAGTGCCTTTATATGGTGAAAATACTTGTAATACACCACAATCAAACATAATTTTAAATGTTAAAAAAGATAATTTTAATTATCCTATACCCCTTAAGAAAATGACATGCTGCGATCAAACCCGAACGCAGCCCAGCATAGAAATCAATTCGATACAAAACCACACTAAATATTTACCAGTGATGACTAATATAAAGAAATATCAGTATAGAACAACAGATACAAGTGATCCAGTTACTTATCCAAATTTCAATATAGTAAATAAAAACAATATGGTTGGATATTTTAAAAATAACGTTTATAAAACTTCGTCATGTTCATCATCCTCAACGGCATCAACTACAGGTTCTTCATCCACCACAGGACATAAATTAAAATATTCAGTCCAAAATACAAATAACAACTGCAGTTGTGCAGACTATGACGATTATAAAATCCAAACCGCCGCTACAACTTTGCCAACAACATCATCGTCAACATCATACTCATCCTTTTTCTCACGAAAATGGAGTGGAGGATGCTGATAATACAAATTCACGAATAATTCGCAGATATTATCATTTAAAATAATATTATCATTTAAAATAATATTATTAAATTATAACTTATTGGTCCAACATTTCATAATGAACATTTAATACTTCTAACTCAAAAGTCAAAGTAAAATCAACATTGTTCAAATTCACCACCACCCCGTGTTCATCCAATAAACGAATATGTAATTTCTCTATATTTACAGGCCCCTGATAATAACGGGTAGGATTTGTTGGTCCATAAGAATCTTCAAACAAAATAGTAGCAAGAACATTATTAGGAATTTTACCCAATAAATCTTTCATCTTCATAGAATTAAATGTACTTGGGTAATAAAATGATTGAATACTATTATTATTAAAATCATCCACTTCAATTAAAAAGAATTTTGTTCCTGTAAAATCAGAAGGAGATTCAGGTTGAAAACCTGCGGTTGTAATTGAAATTCCGTTCAATGTATCTAATTGAATTTGTTTATACATTGCATCATGGGGTTTTCCATCTATAAGTTTACTATCAAAACTATAATAAGGTTTTTGGTATCCTAAAAGCCATCCTAAATTTTCAGCAATATCTCGCTCAGATACTCCATGTAACACGAAATCTAAATCAAAAGTATAATTCGCATCTAATAAACTAAACACAACTTTTTTAGTTTTTGTATCATAATTAGCATTAATTATACTAGTAAGATTAACTACTGTTGTCAAATTTGAATACAATTTGGCGGTATTCAACCCAAATCCACTACCGCCACCGCCATTAATAGCAGCAACCGCCTCCAAAGAAGTGTAATTACCCTCCGGTATTTCTATTTTATACATTCCTGAATCTGGTAAGGTTGACGCACCTGAAAGTTTATTTAGATGTACATAAAATATATTGGTCTTTAAATAATTAGAAACGGTATAATATGTATTTTGCAATTCCGCATTACTAATTTTTAATGCAGTAACATTTTTAACAGGATTAGGAATAGTAAACAAAAAATCACTAGATTTAGTTCCATAATAATTATTTCTATATTTTGTATTAATTGTTAAAACAGAATTAACAATTTCTCTCCTGATAGGATTAATTCTTTTAAATTTTTTTTTAGAAACTATTTTTCCATCTCTTCTATCTACTCCAACTCGTCTCCCTTGTGAAACATTCTTACCATCTTTCACACCATATAATCCACTTGCACCAATATTTTGATTAATAACAAAATTACTAGGATCATTATTCATATTATTACTCTCACCACTATTCGTCAACAATTTTATTTTTAATCTTTCTAACTCCATATTCATATACTCCGGGGTATCATAATTAAAATAATAACACAATCTTTTAAATGATTCGATAAGAAAATTCAATAATACCTCCTTATTATCCATATCATCACTTAATTTAGTAGTATCCATTGATTTTTTTGTTAATTTAAAAATATTGTCTAAACTATAATCTCCGGATTCATTAATCTCTAAAATATTTAATAATTCAGCGGTACTATAATTTGTTGAATCAAAATCCATATAGTATATATTAATTAAATACTTTAAAATGTTTTTTTTTAAAAGAAAATAAACAACCGAAAACACACAATAAAAATAAAGCACTAAATAAAAAGAACTAAAAAAAAGCACTAACACAAACCACTTAAATATACACACATAAAAGTAATATTGATGAGTAGTTCAAATATGCTTGAATATCATGCATCATCTGATGATGATAATGACCACACCGTAACACTTAACAAACCTAATCCATTAAATATTTCTAGAAAAAACAAAAGAAAAGAAGAAAGACCTTTTTAAGAAAAAGGTCACAAAAACAAAAGAAAAGAAGAAGAACAAAAATAAAATAAACAACATGAAAAATAATCGTAACCTAATTAGTTTGTGACGATAAATGCTTTAAATTATTTGTAAAAAAAAATATAATTGATATAACATATAATGGAACGAGATCTAAAAAATATTTCCAGAATCGCAAGAACAACAGAATATCCAATGGGAGAAAGTTGCACAGCAGCCTATGTAGAACCATGTATAATTGATGGTGAAAAATTAATTTTAAAATATGCTCAACATGGTTGGGCATATAAAAACGAAAAAAATGCTTATTTAGTATTACAGAATGAAGACTTTTTACCTAAACTAAGATATTTTGATGATAAACACTCAATACTTGCTATTACCGATGTTGGTAGATGTGTACAGTGGATGAGACAAGACGAAGTTAACACGAAAGATTATGAAGAGCAACTTGTTAATATTTTTAATACTATGAGAGATAAATATAATTTATATCATAATGAAATATTAACAAAAAACATGTGTATCGATAAAGATGATAAAATTAGATTAATTGATTTTGATTGCTGTTCAAGGGAGAAAAGACTGGGAGCGGATAAACATTATGAAATTATAAGGAGTTTTTTCCGCAAAAAAAACTAATAAAATAAAACACTAAATAAAAGGAACTAAAAAAAAGGTCACAAAACAAAAGAAAAGAAAACGCCGCCGCCGAAAAACTTTAAAGTAAATTTTGTATTTTTATTAATAACTTTATTAATAAAAACGATTAATATTATTATATGAAAATTGATTTAAGAAATAGACTAAGAAAGTATAGTATAATTGAAGATGGCTACGTTATATTTTAATAACACAAACGAACTTTCCGCTCTTTGGTATGAATCTCATGCCTCGGTTGTAAAACGTGTCTGCATGGAGTTAGGACAGACTGATAATATGAATGATGTTGTAGAGAAGATTTTGGGTCCTCGCCCTAAGGTAAAGAAGTTGAAGGATCCCAATAAGCCTAAAAAGGCTAAGACTGCATTTATGTTTTATTGTGATGCTCATCGCCCTGCTCTTATGAAGGCTCAGAAAGAGAAACAGGGTAAGATTAATATTGGTGAAATTGCTAAGGCATTGGGTAAGAAATGGAAAGCACTTACCGATAAGGACAAGAAACCATTCAATTCTAAGGCTTCTAAGAGTAAGGTAGAGCAGCAACAGAAGATGAAGATTTATCAAGAAGAAAATCATTTGTAAAATTAATAAAATTAACAATAAATTCACTTAACAACTCATTACGTAGACCTTATAATATAACTATATAGTCTATTAAAACTTTTTTTATCTACGGTCAGCCTAATCGTAAATTGAATCTAATATACAATAATATATTGTTAATTATATATAACAATATCTTATGCAATTTTTGAACGAATGTCAACTCAAAGAAGAAATAAAGAAAAATAAAGGAAAACAATATACAAATACATCATTTTATACATTAAAAACCTTTAAAAACGTTTTAAAACTTGCTTTTAAATGTAAAAATAAAAACACTATAGATATAGTTATTAAAAACTGGCAAGAACTCATAGAAGAAGAGATAAAATGGGGATACAAAGAAAAAATGATAGTAAAAAAAGAGGAAATATTAATTAATAGTCTACACCCTCAAGAACTAATTATGATTATAAATATAGGAAAATTCATGCAAAAAGAACATAAAATGAAAGCAGAAATCGCATTTGTATTTGCTTTTGGGCTAGTTTGTGCGCATTTTATATTTGAAAATACATCTATGGATTTAAATATTGAAGATATTTACAATACTCTTCCAAATAAAATAAAATCAAATAGAGGAAAAAGTACGTTTAAACGAGATTTCTTTTTAAAAGGAACTAGTAAGGAAATAAGAAATATATTATATAAAAATAATAAAGATAAATAATAAATTATGATAAAGATGGATGATATTTATAGTGATTTAAAAAAATTAGTAGAAAAAACACATACAGCCATTATTTTAGAAAATAATAAATCTCTCCAAGAAAATAATCCACAAGAAAATAAATCTCAAATAAATCAAGAAATACAAAATATAAAAATAAAATATATAGAAAAAAAAACAACATCGTGTCAAACAAGTACGGCAAAAACTACCTCATCAGAAACATATAGATATGTTTCTCTCCCAGCAGCAGGAAGAAGAGGAACAAGAACAAATACTTCAATATTAAACTGGAGTAGATCTTTAAGATTCCCTTACTACTAAACCCAAATATATATATATATTCAAAAAACCCCTAAATATTATTTACAATAGTGTAAAGAATATTAAATAAAATCTCATAAAATAGTTACATAAACAAATACAAATACAAATATAAATATCTAATTACCATAATTATTTTAACTAATTACCATAACTATTTTAAATTATAAAATTTTTTATAAATTTTTTTTTTTGTTCCAAATATACTATGTAAACAATTTGACATTATAGTTACATGTATTTTTGAATAAACTAATGTCGGTTGTTGGCAAGAAATACATAAACAAGAATTTTTACGTTTAAACCAGTCATAATAACAATAATCATGACATAATTTGCCACATGTATTACATCCTATAAATGAGTTTTCAATATTTACTTCATCAAAACAAAATAAACATTCTTTTTCTTCATTATCATCCTCATTATTTACACCACCCCCATCTACAAGTCTCTCGCTCTCATTCACACATTCTGTTTTTAAAAGTACTTTATTTAAGGGTTCATCTTCTTCTTTTAATTTTACAAAATATTTGTTACTTGACATTATAGTATATATACATACCCTACTATTTTTATTATCTCCCTGAAAGAAATAATAAAAGTAATTTAAAAATACAAAGATAATTTATGTAGATGATAAAAGAAGATGCATCTGATGAAGAAAATCAATGTTGCTCACAAAAATATATCAGAAATGACGTTAGTGATAAATTAAAAATTTTAGAAAATAATCAACCTAGAAAAAGTATAATATCAACATACTCAACTGAGAAATTATTGAAACAAGATACAATATTCAAACAAAGTTGTTGTGAAGCATTAAAAAATAACATTTCATTTTTGTGTGCACAAATAAATGCAAAATTCCACGATGACTTATTAATAGGACAAGAACATTCGAAAAAAATATTACCAGATTGTAATTCACCTAGTCAAAATTTATTGGCACAACAACAAGAACTTTCAGACGAAGAAAAAATAGCAATAGTAACCCAAGACCCTAAATTTGGTATGTTTTCTCTTTTCAAATACCATCTACGTCGTGGTTATAGAAATGATGTATTAAAAGCAAAAAATGCATTTTATTGTTCTCATATTTTTTCGTTAATTTTTATGTTACCTATTTTAATTTTTATCATACAATGGATTGTATATTTGGCACTAATAGTACACGAAACAAAATCTTTTGATAAAGGATTGTGTCCAAATGAATCAACAATTGAAATGAAATTAATTATGTTGGCAGTATCAATGCTTTATTTTATTAGATCTTTCTTTTTATGGGACAATTTAACTGATAGGACTAGACTAAATAGAATGATGCCAAGTATAGATACCTGGGTAATGATTGATACATTTCAGGAATTTGGATTTAATTTACTGGTCTATTTGGCGAATCTATGGATAGTTTTTAATAATGATAGTATTACAGAAATGGTTTTAAACTCTCTTGCAATGGAATTTCTAATGAATTTAGATAATGAATTTGAAGAAATGTATTTTAAATTCTTACCAGAAGCAGGTATAGATATTTATGATAATGTATTTGTAAATTTTCGAGACAATCAAAAAAAATTAAAAAAAAGAAAACGCTCATGTGCATTTAATTGTGTCCGACGTGCATTTTATATACCCTTTAAAATATTGGTATTATCCTTACTGATTTTCCCTGTCTTTTGTGTTATTATGATGTTTTATGGTCCTATTTGCAAATAAAGCACTTGTTACAACTTTTTTAACATAATTTACACATCCCATTTATTAATGATATTTAATTATTTTTTTAATTTAAAATAGTTAAATAAATTTAATTACCATTAGTAATATAATTCTGAATAGCATTTACATAAAATGTTGAAGCATCGTCATCAACAATATTAGTATTTACCTTAATATAATTATGAATTTTATTTCTCCTCCAAATAAAATGATCACAGTATATTTCCTTTATTTTGTTTATTTGTTTTTCAGGTATATCAAAAATATTATTTATTTTCTCCTCTCCATGCAATTCGTCATACAAAGTATGACAAAATGATAAGAAATCTTCCTTATTTATTTGTTTATTTGTTCTCATGTTCTTATAATAACAAATAAAAAAATTTTTAATAAATTTTACCTTAAAACTAAATATATTCTTAAACCTTAGACATTGCTTTGTTATCCAACTTTTTATGTAGAGCGTTTGCAGCGATAATGGCTTCTTCCTCAAGACGAAATTCTTCCTTTCTTTTCTGCCTGTAACTTAGGTATTCAAGATAATTCTCTCTACGTTTACCACTTCTAGATTCATAATATTCATTATATCTATTGGATTCAACAGTGTATGACATGTTTCCAGCAATATAATTAATAGAGCACCCAAGTCCCTCTGGATCATCATTCTTGTCGATGAGAGGAATCTTGAAAACTCGTCCATCTGTTGCAATATGTTCATGCACAGAAACCTGCTTATTTGGATAACAAACATGTGTAAAATAATCACCGTTTTCATCTTGCCGGAGTTGCCATTTCCAGCCGATCATCATTAGTTGTAAAAATAACATCTTTTCATCAACACTTTGTTGGGCATCAACAACCTTAATCTTGGGAAGGAAATTAGGATTAATAGGTTCACCTGTTGAATATGAACCATGTGGATAGCGTGCTTTCTTCCACGCAGTCCATTCACTTGTGCCAAC
>Ga0206682_10003426_pt1 | contig 13541 bp, 10 predicted proteins | sample M240m12015metaG_FD_155444 | JGI IMG/M metagenome (GOLD analysis project Ga0206682, IMG submission 155444) | Ammonia-oxidizing marine archaeal communities from Monterey Bay, California, United States - M2 40m 12015 | ecosystem: Environmental > Aquatic > Marine > Intertidal zone | place: USA... | reverse complement strand
CAAAAGAACCTAGTCCACCTGCAATGGCAACCACTTTTGCATGGTGCTTTGTACCTTTATTGGTCGTTACAATAAACGTTTCGTCTTCTTGTTTTTCGATCGTTTCTGCTCGTTCCCCTAGGGTAAAACCTGGCTCAAATTGCTTAATTTGTTCTAACAACTTATCGGTTAAATCCCCTGCTAAAATTTCTGGATAGGCAGGAATATCATAAATGGGTTTCTTTGGATAAATTTCTGAACATTGACCACCAGGTTGTGGCAAGGCATCGATGAGATGGCATTTCAATTTTAATAAACCTGCTTCAAAAACGGTAAATAACCCTGTGGGTCCTGCTCCAATAATTAGAATATCTGTTGTAATCATTTTAAGATTCTTTTTTCTCTATTAATCCTTTTGTAAATTCGTTGAGTGTTGTTACTTTTTCTTCGAAATCTCCTTTTATAGTTTTTCTAAATTCGTTTAGATTTTTTACAAGATCATTGATGTTTTCCGGAAGTACATCTTCAAAAAACTGCCGTAATCTTTTGGCTGTCGTTGGTGATTTCCCATTGGTTGAAATTGCTATTTTTACATTTCCCTTAGTTACAATTCCTCCCATATAAAAATCACAAAACGGTGGGTTATCAGCCACATTTACCAAAATACTTCGTCTTCTACAATGCCTATACACCGTTTCATTTACTTTTGGTAGATCTGTTGTTGCAACTACAATGTGTTTCCCTTTCAAATAGCGTCTGTGATATTTTTTATATATCAATTGTACATTGCCTTTCTTTGCCAATGCTTTTGTTCCTTCTCTAAACATTGGAGATACCATGATCACATTTGCATTGGGACTCGATTTTAACAAAAATGTTAATTTTTCCTCCGCCACAAAACCACCTCCAACAATTAAGATTTGTAAATTATTGGTTTTTAAAAAAATGGGATATAAGTTATTAACTTCCATAAAGCACGCTATTTTCCTCAACTGAATATTGCATTTGAATGTCTGAAATTATTTGTCGGTGATTTACCACTTCTCCCAAAACAATAATTGAAGGGTTACTTAACTCATTTTCTTTTACAATCTCTAAAATAGTATCGACAGTTCCAATACCCACTTTTTCATTTGCTCTTGTTCCATTTTGAATAATAGCAACGGGTAGATCATTTTTGTTTTCTTGTTGAAATAATGCTATGATCTCAGGTAGTTTTCCCATGCCCATTAAAACAACGACTGTCGCATTTGACTTTGCTGCCAGTTTAATGTCATTGGAAAGTTTATGATCTTTTGTGGTTCCTGTAATAATCCAAAAACTTTCTGAACTCCCACGTTTTGTTAAGGGTATATTTTGATATGCTGGTACTGCTAATGAAGACGAAATACCCGGAACAAATGCTGTTTCAATTCCAAAACTTTCGGCATATTCCATTTCTTCTGCACCCCTTCCAAAAATAAATGGGTCTCCCCCTTTTAGGCGAACTACATGTCCTTTAGAGTTTGCTCGTGCTACAATTAACTCATTGATCTGTTCTTGCTGGTAACGATAACAACCTCTTCGTTTGCCGACAAAAATAATTTCTGCATCTGAATTTATATAATCTAATAAATCCTCATTGACCAAAGCATCGTATAAAACTACATCTGCTGTTTTTAAGGCACGGATGGCTTTTACTGTGATTAAATCTACGTCTCCAGGGCCAGCTCCAACTAGGGTTAATTTTGGTGTATTTATCCTCATTTTTTTCTTTTAAATAGCCATGCTAATTTAACTAGTTTCGGCAGTTCTGTAAGCTCTTACTTTTTGTAAAAACTTATTTGAATTTTTAATATAAATTTCTGCAAACTCCTTTGATGGAGCATATTTGTTAATTTGATAAATCAACTCTGAAAATGAGATTCCTAGATCAATTTTTTTAGGAGTAATAAACAACTCATCAAATTGAGATATGATACTTGCATGGGTATTTGTTTTCCTCTTGTCTGCTAGTAATAGCGCTTTTGCTGAATTCACCAAAGATTGATATGCGTAATAAATTGCACTAGAATACACTCCATTTTCAAAAGCCTCGTTTGCATTTTCAATTTTTTCTTCACTTTCAAAAAATAATGTAGCAATCAAATCGATCACCACTCCCGCGCATTCTCCGATTCCAATTTGTTTTACATATTTTTCTTCCTCTCCCCAATCAATAAAATCCTCTTGAGATAAATTAGAGACCTCTTGTAAATCATTCAAAAGATCATAGAAATATTTTTCTCCTTTTTCTTTATAATATTCGACAAACTCCTTTCCATCAGCCTTTGCTTCAAAATCATTTAAAATTCTTCTCAAAGCTTCAGGACCTCTTCTACTTGGTACTTTTACGACTTTATCTGCAAAAGCTCCACTTCCATTTCCTAAATTTCCTCCACCCAACAGAACCTGTAAAGCAGGAGCAACTAATTTTTTTGGGGTTCTTACTGTCATTCCTTGAAAACCGATATTGGCCATATTGTGCTGTCCACAAGCATTCATACAACCACTAATTTTGATCACTAAATCCTCATTTTTTAAATATTGTGGATATTCAGATGCTATTACACGCTCCAGTTCTTTTGCAATTCCTGTACTACTTGCTATCCCTAAATTACAGGTATCAGTCCCTGGACATGCTGTAATATCTACTGCTTTGTTATACCCTGCTTCAACAAATTCTAATTTTTTTAATTCGGTGTAAAAAAAAGGAAGTAAGGTTTCTTTTACGAAAGGAATCACTATATTTTGGCGTAAGGTTAATCGAATTTCTCCTGCAGCATAAACATCTACTAAATTCGCCAATAACCTTGCTTTATCAGTATAAAAATCTCCTAACAAAACTTTAATTCCTATAGCAACAAAACCCTCTTGCTTTTGTGGTATTATGTTTGTTGCTTTCCATAAATCATAGGCAGCTTTATCTTGTAGTTCTATTACTGGAACCTCTACTGATACTGGTTTTGAAGGTATATAAGATTGGTAATCTATGGCTACTGATTTGAACTCAATTGCTTTTTGTTCTTGGGTAATTAATTCTTTAAAAGCTTCCAAGCCAATGTCTTTTAAAAGAAATTTCATTCTTGCTTTGGCTCGACTTTTACGTTCACCATAACGATCAAAAACTCTCAAGACTCCTTCCATTACTGGAATCATTTTATCTGTGGGTAAAAAATCGTACAGCACCTCTGCATGACGTGGCTGAGATCCTAAACCTCCAGCTACCATCACTTTAAAACCTCTTATTCCATTTTCAATTTTAGCTATATATCCTAAATCATTCAGATATGACAAGCCTGTATCTTCATCTGTCGCAGAAAAAGACACTTTGAATTTACGTCCCATTTCCTGACAAATTGGATTCCGTAAAAAGAACTTGTATAGTGCATCCGCATAAGGAGATACATCAAAAGGTTCATTAGGATCTATTCCTGCAGTTTCTGAAGCGGTGACATTTCTTACAACATTCCCACACGCCTCGCGTAAGGTTACCTCATCTCTTTCTAACGCTGCCCACAACTCTGGTGTTCTATTTAAATCTACGTGGTGAATTTGTATGTCTTGACGCGTGGTAATGTGTAACCTCCCTCTAGAGTATTCATCAGAAACTTCAGCAATTCTTCGCAATTGATTACTTAGTACCTTCCCGTAGGGAAGTTTGATACGAATCATTTGCACTCCTTGTTGACGCTGACCATAGACTCCTCTGGCTAATCGTAAACTTCGAAACTTTTCTTCATCTATTTCTAAGTTATTGAATTGTTCAATCTTGTGAGCCAGTTCAATAATATCTTTCTCTACAATCGGATCCTCAATTTCTGTTCTAAAACTTTGCATATATGTTTATTTATTGTCTAATAAAACCGACACCAACTGTGTTGTTTGTTCTTGGATTAATTAAAATAAAAGCCCCATTCGATTTATTTTGATGGAAAGAATCCACAAAAAACGGCTTACTTAATTTTAATTGAATCTCTCCAATTTGATTTAACGCTAACTTAGAGGGAGTTTTAATTTTTCCAGAATAATCTGTTTTGATGATACTTGATAATTGTGTGACTTTTGCCTGTGCATCATTGACACCATGTTTGATGTAATATTTTTGCGATATTTCTAAAGGAGTGGAATCCATCCAGCAAACAGTAGCCTCTAGGTTTTTTGTGATTGTTGGTTCTTCATTTACTTTTACCAACATATCTCCTCTACTTACATTTACATTATCTGTTAAGGTCATGGTTACCGCACTTCCTCTTTTTGCCTCAATAAATGTTTCATTAAAAAAATGAATACTTTCTATACTAGAGGTTGTTTGTGAAGGAAGTACTCTAATTTTGTCTCCAACCTTAAAATTTCCTCCATAAATTTTACCTGCATACCCTCTAAAATCGTGATATTCCTCTGTTTTTGGCCTAATAACTGATTGAACAGGAAAACGTGCTTGAGATGCCTCATTGATGTCTTCAATTTCCAATCCTTCTAAATGATCTAAAAGGGTTTTGCCCTCATACCAGGGTGTTTTATCAGACAAGGAAACCACATTATCACCTTCTAAAGCTGACAAAGGGATGAATGTTAAATTCTGATTTTTATATTCGCTTTTAGTGGCTAAAAATTCTATTTCTCCTTTGATACTATTATATTTTTCTTGGGAAAAATCTACCAAATCCATTTTATTTATTGCAATAACAACATTTTTTATTCGCAATAAATTATTAATAAAAAAGTGTCGATACGTTTGTTCAACTACCCCATTTCTTGCATCAATCAACACAATAGAGGCTTGTGCTGTGGAAGCACCAGTGACCATATTTCTTGTATACTCTATATGACCTGGAGTATCTGCAATAATGAAACTTTTTGAAGGGGTCGAAAAATAAATATGTGCTACATCAATGGTGATTCCTTGTTCTCTTTCTGCAACCAAACCATCAGTAGCCAACGAAAAATCTAAATAATCAAAACCTCTTTGTTTGCTTTTTTCTTCAATCGCCTCTAATTTATCATCTGTCAATGATTTGGTATCATACAACAAACGCCCAATTAAGGTGCTTTTACCGTCATCTACACTTCCTGCTGTGGCTATTTTTAATACGTTCATTTCTTTTTAATATTGACTTTTCTACAAGTTATTATGCCTCTTATTACGACTGTTTGTTTTTACTTATCATCTAATTATCAAAGGATAGGTCTTGCTTCTATAATTTTTAAAAATACCCCTGTTGTTTTCTTTTTTCCATGGCAGCTTCTGATCTTTTGTCATCTATTCTTGCCCCTCTTTCTGAAATAGATGAATCTCTAATTTCTTCTACTACCTTTGCGATGTCAACAGCGTCAGACAAAACTGCTGCCGTACAACTCATGTCTCCAACAGTTCTAAAACGAACCATTCTTTCTTCAACATGCTCCTCTTCATCTCTATAAACAACCTGATCGTCTGCAGACCAAATCAATCCATCTCTAAAAAATGTTTTTCGCTTATGAGCAAAATAAATAGAGGGAATTTCGATGTGCTCCTTTTGGATGTATGACCAAACATCTAATTCTGTCCAATTAGAAATTGGAAAAACACGTACATTTTGACCCAAATCTATTTTTCCATTCAACATATCAAAGACTTCAGGACGTTGATTTTTTTCATCCCATTGACCAAAATCGTCTCGCACAGAAAAAATTCTTTCTTTTGCCCTTGCCTTTTCTTCATCTCTTCGAGCTCCTCCTATACAGGCATCAAACCCAAATTCCTCAATGGCATCTAATAAGGTTTCTGTTTGAAGCATATTTCTACTTGCATATCTACCTGTTTCTTCTTTCACACGACCACTGTCTATATTATCTTGGACATTCCTCACATGTAATTCAACTCCTAATTCTTTGACTAGTTTGTCTCTAAAATCGATTGTTTCAGGAAAATTGTGACCGGTGTCTATATGCAATAAAGGAAATGGTATTTTGGCAGGAAAAAATGCTTTTTGCGCCAAACGTACCAGGGTAATGCTGTCTTTCCCTCCAGAAAAAAGCAATACAGGTTTTTCAAACTGAGCGACTACCTCTCTAAATATATATATTGCTTCGCTCTCTAAAGCATCTACTTGTAATGTTTTTTGATTCTTCATGATGTCTTTTAAATATGCAAACCACATTCTCTGTTATTCGCTACTTTGGTTGGGTCGAAATAAGTAAACTCATTTGGCAAACCGTTCTCTTCCAAATACGTGTCTAAAGCCGCATCTGTCCAATGATAAAATGGACTTACCTTGATGACACCGTCTTTACTTTTAGAAACGATATCGATACTATTTCTATAAGATGTTTGCCCTTTTCTAAGGTTTGTAAACCATACATCTGGTTGATGTTCTTTCATGGCTCTTGAAAAGGGTTCTAACTTAACTTGCTCTGTAAAAATGACGTGTTTTGGATCTTCTATGGTAGGTATTCCTAACACAGTATTTCTGTGTGCAACCGTTTGCTTTGGGGTATATAAATAAATATTTAAGTCAAATGCGTCTATAATTTCTTCTGCATGTTTGTAAGTTTGGGGAGTATTATAACCTGTATCACACCAAATCACTTTGATCTCTTTCTGAACTTCAGTAACCGCTTTTAAAATTGCCACTTCATAAGGTCTAAAGTTGGTAGTAATCACTGGTTTTTTTGCAAAAGAAATAGCCCAAGAAATGATTTCTGACGGAGTTTTATCCTTTAACTCTTGATTGATTTGTTCTAATTGTAAGCTCATTATTTTCCCCATTTTATGGTGTTCCATATTCTTTCATGAAAGAAATACAACACTAATTTTGTTATAAAATCTATCGATGCAATAGAAGTTGCTAACCCAATTTCTCCGAGAAAAATATAAGATACCAATAGTGTATCTAGGGTTCCCACAACTCTCCAGCTTAATGCTTTTAATACACTTCGTAAAGGTTTTTCAGAATGTTTTATATCTTCAAAACCTCTACTCTGTGCTTTTTTACTAAAAATGATTTGGTCTAAAATCATAAAAAAAATTAATTCAAACATTACCCTACTAAAATAGTAGGATATGCAAATCTACTTCAAAAAAAGCTAATAAAAAATGAAAAAATGTAAATAATTCTGAAAACCCTACTAAATTAGTATATTAATAAAAAAAGAGAAATAAATTAGGAATATCGAATTGCTACAAGGATATAGTTGAATAAAAATTATAGGGATATTTATACAATAATCAAAGATTATCTTCTGCACAAATCGGCCAGGGTAGTGTTTCTAAATATCTGCAAAGAACTATCTCTTAACTGTGTCATTAGGGTATGAACGGCACATAGGTTTTCGTCTGGACAATCAGCACATTTTTCATAAAAATTCAAACTCACACAGGGTACCATTGAAATTGGTCCCTCTAGGATTCTCATCACTGATGTCATTTGAATTTGACTAGGCTCCTTTAAAAGATAATAACCACCCCCTTTTCCTTTTTTGGAACCTAATATCCCATTTTTACGAAGTGTTAAAAGGATTCTTTCTAAAAATTTTAGAGAGATATTTTCACTCTCTGAAATTATTGCAATTTGAACAGGAACTCCAAATTCTTGTCTGGCCAAATACGTTAGCGCTTTTATTCCGTATTTTGTTTTTTTAGAAAGCATGCAACAAAGCTACACCTTTAAATATTATAATCAAACACTTAACGCTTGTTGAATATCTGCAATAATATCTGCTACATTTTCTATACCTACAGAAATTCTTACCAAACCATCTGTAATTCCAACTTCTAATCTGTCCTCTTCCGATAAACGTCCATGAGTGGTAGATGATGGGTGCGTAACAATGGTTCTAGTATCTCCAAGATTTGCCGACAAAGAACACATTTTAAGAGCGTCTAAAAATCTTCTTCCCGCTTCAATACCTCCTTTAATTTCAAAAGCAACGATAGAACCTCCCAATTTCATTTGACGCTTAGCCACTTCATATTGTGGGTGAGAAGATAAAAAAGGATAGGTAACCAATGCCACATTTTCATGGTCTTCTAAAAACTGAGCAACTTTGAAAGCGTTTTCACAATGCCTGTCAACTCTTACTGCCAATGTTTCCAAACTTTTAGACAAGACCCAAGCATTAAAAGGAGACATGGCCGGACCTGTATTTCTCGCAAATAAATAAATTTCGCGCAGCAATTCTTTCTTTCCCACGGTAATCCCTCCAAGGACGCGCCCCTGACCATCTATTAATTTTGTTGCTGAATGAATCACCAAATCAGCTCCAAATTTTATTGGCTGTTGAATATAAGGAGTTGCAAAGCAATTATCTACAATAAAAATAAGCTGATGCTTTTTAGCTATTTTACCAATAAGCTCTAGATCTAGAATATCTACTCCTGGATTTGTGGGGGTCTCAATATAGATTATTTTGGTGTTTTCTTGAATCAAACTTTCTATCAAATGCACTTCGCTTACCTTAAAGTAAGACGTGTCAATATTCCATTTTGGAAAATAGTTGTGAAACATGCTATGGGTAGATCCGAATACAGATCTGCATGAAACAATGTGATCTCCAGCATTTAATAATGCGGCAAATGTGGAGAAAATAGCAGACATCCCAGTTGCAAATGCGTATCCAGCCTCGGCACCTTCCATAACGACAATTTTATCTACAAATTCTGATGTATTTGGATTTGTAAATCTGCTATACAAATTGCGCTCTTTTTCTTCTGCAAAAGAGGACCGCATTTCCTCTGCATCCTCAAAAACAAAACTGGAAGTTAAATATAGGGGCGAAGAGTGTTCTGAAAATTGTGATCTTTCAATCTGATTTCGTATCGCTTGTGTCTCAAATTTTTTTTCCATTTTCTTAGGGTGTATAAATGCCTCCTAGCTTATATTTTTTTTAATTATGATGTTTTGCCAATCTTAATATATCACCAAAAACACCTCTTGCAGTTACACTTGCTCCTGCCCCTGCTCCCTGAATTACAATCGGTTGCGCTCCATAAGATTCTGTGTAAATTTCAAAAATTGCATCAGACCCTTTCAAGGAACCCAAAGGGGTACTTTCTGGTATCGATACTAATTTTACTTCTAAGGTTCCTTTATTTTGTGATAAATCTCCACTTAATTCACCTATATAACGCAATACATGATTGGGTTGTTGACCGTCTTTTAATGTTTGATATTCATCATCTAAAAGTTCTAAATTTCCTAAAAATTGATCCAATGTATTTTCTTGTAAATTTGCTGGAATTAAATTTTGGATAGCAACTTCTGTCAATTCATTTTCTAAATCTAGTTCTCTTGCTAAAATCAATAATTTTCTGGCAACATCGTTCCCTCCTAAATCTTCTCGAGGATCTGGCTCTGTATATCCTTTGCTTATGGCTTCCTGTAATACTTTTGAAAAAGGAACATTCGCTTTAGAAAAATTATTAAATAAGTAACTTAATGAACCAGAGAAAACACCTCTGATTTTGGTGATATTTTCTCCTGACTCGTGCAGTAAACGAATGGTATCAATCAAAGGCAACCCTGCACCTACATTTGTCTCATACAAATATTGTTTCTTGTGTTCTTTTAATTTTGCTCTTACTTGTTTGTAAAAATCAAAAGACAACGTATTGGCTATTTTATTACAAGAAACCAAATCAAAACCAGCTTCAATAAGAGGGATGTAGTGCTTCACAAAATTCACACTTGCTGTATTATCAACAGCAATTAAATTTTCAAAATGATGTGTCTTTGCAAATGATATGATCTCTGAAACAGCAATCGTATCGTCTCCTTTTTCTATAAGATCTTCCTTCCACGTTTCAGAAACACCGTCTTTATTTAATAATACTTTGGTAGAATTGGCTACTGCAAAAACATTGATCTGAATTTTTCTTCTCTCTAAAATTGAAGGGGTATTTTCTATGATTTGATCTATTAGGGTTGCCCCTACTAACCCTTTTCCAAAAATTGCGATGTTTATCTTTTTCGTAATTCCAAAAACTTGCCCATGAATTACATTCACTGCTTTGTGTAATTCTTCTTTTTTAACCACCAAACTTACATTTTTACCTGTAACCGTGTTGTTAAATAAGACAGGTACAATTTGATTTTTAATTAAGGCATTGTATGGGTGATGAAATTCACTCAAGTCTTGACCAATGATAGAAATTACAGCAACATCATTCACCACAGAGATTTGATGTACATCTTGAGAATAGAAATCATTTTCAAATTCTTGCTCTAAGGCCGAAACCGCTTGACTGGCCTTATCTGCATCTATAATTAAACCTATTCCTCTTTCAGAGGAACCCTGTGAAATGATACTTACACTAATATTTTTATCACTTAAGACTCTAAAAATTCGGGCATCAACTCCAACTTTCCCTAACAAACCTCTTCCTTCAAAATTTAATAAGGCTACATGGTCAGTTGTAGAAATAGATTTGATACCTTTTGCAGAAGATTCTGAAGTGATTAAGGTTCCTTTATCTTCCTTATGAAAAGTATTTAAAATTCGTAAATTGATATTCTTTTCTAGCAAAGGAATCATTGTTTTTGCATGCAAAATAGTGGCACCAAAGTGAGCCAATTCATTGGCCTCTGAAAATGACAATTGTTCAATCTTTTTCGCATCAGCTACCATCTCTGGATTGGCAGTATAAATACCGCTTACATGGGTGTAGTTCTGCAGCTCTTCTGCATCTAAATAATTTGCTAATAAAGCTGCAGTATAATTCCCCCCATTTCGACCTAGAGTAGTAGTTTCTCCTTTTTTATTTGAGGCAATAAAACCTGAAACTATGTGAATAGCTTTTGTATTGTTTTTAAAATAAGTAATTACATTTTCTTTTGAAACTGAAGATATTGGTTGGGCATTTCCAAAATTTTCATCAGTGATAATCAAGGATCTTGAATCTACCGGATTGACAGAAATTTGCTGCTTTTCTAATAAACTTGCAACCAATGTAACTGACAATAATTCTCCCTGTGCTAAAACCTCTTCTTTTATTTTTTGACTATAATCACCTAACAAAGAGACCCCCTCAAAAATAGTTTCTAAGGTTAAAAACTCTTGAGAAAAATCTAAGTTTTCGTTGGGTTCTTGTTGATATTTTTTAAATTTATTGAACTCGGTTTTGTATTCTTTTTTTCTTGCTGCCTTCGCTAAAATCGATTCCAATTGACTTGTTGAATTCCCCCTAGCAGAAACAACAACCGCAATTCTATCTCCGTTTCTGTGTTTACTAGAAATAATTTCAATGGCATTTTTTAAACCACTTCCATTTGCTAAAGATTTTCCACCAAATTTTAAAATTTTCATCTTTTTTTCTTTGTAATCTTTGTTAAAAATAGGTTCAATTATTTTTTGCAGTTGATCGTATTCCATTAAAAAAGCATCATGACCGTGAACAGAGTTTATTTCATAGTAAGTGACATTTTCTTTGGTTAATGCTAACTTTTTATAAGTTTCTCTATTTTCTTCTGCAGTAAAAAACAAATCAGAATCTACACCAACAATATGAATATTTGCCTCCACATTGTCTAAAAGATTCTGGTCTTTTCTTCTCCCAGTTGAAACATCAATTGTTTTTAATAATTGATTCATTAATTTATAAGAAGATAATTGATATCGCTCCTGTAATTTTTTTCCGTGATGTAACAACCAACTTTCAACATCAAAGACATCTGAATTGTCTTTTTTAGATCTATGAAAACGTTCTTTAAAAGATTCTGGTGTTCGGTAGCATAACATCGCATGCATACGAGCATCATGAACGGGATTGTTTGAATTTACTAAAAATTGTTCTTGAATTTGGCAATTGGCAATTAACCAATCGGTCGATTTCCAATCGGTAGCTACCGGAATAAAATGTTGTGTGATTTTTGTTTCTAACACAACCATTTCCCAACCAATTCCACCACCTAAAGAACCTCCTATTAAGGCAAATAATTCTGTGATTTTTAATACTGACAAACCCTCTAAAAAGATTCTAGCAATATCTCTTGCAATAAAGGCTTTATAATTCTCAATTAAAAAACCATCAAAACCATTTCCAGGAATATTAAAAGATAAAACGGTGTAGACATCGGTATTTATTGCTTTGTGTTTACCAACAATCTCCTTCCACCATCCCTCATCTCCGGCTACATTGCTATGACCAGTTAATGCATGGTTGATTAATACCACAGGAGCGGTTCCTAATTCTTTTCCAAAAACCTGATAACTCAGGTTAAGTTCAGAAAATGAGGCACCCGCTTCTGTAGTAAACTCTTTTATTTTAATATGTTTTAATAGCTCTTTCAAGGAATTATTTATAGTTCAGAAAAAGCTGCTTTTAAATCATCTTTTAAGTCTTCTATATCTTCAATACCCACAGACAGTCTAATTAAATCTTGGCTGACACCAGCACTTGCTTGTTGTGCATCATCTAATTGTTGATGTGTAGTACTTGCAGGATGAATAATTAAAGATTTTGTGTCTCCTATATTCGCTAATAAGGAAAATACCTTTGTTTTATCTGCTATTTTTTTTGCCGCTTCAAAGCCTCCTTTTGCTCCAAAAGTAACAATCCCACTTTGTCCTTTTGGCAAGTATTTTTCTGCCAAAGATTTATAAGCACTACTTTCTAAACCAGGATAATTTACCCAAGCAACTTCTTCTTGAGCTTCCAACCATGTTGCCAATGCCAACGCATTTTCTGAATGTTGTTTAATTCTTACAGGTAAGGTCTCCAACCCTTGAATGATATTAAAGGCATTTGTTGGACTTAGCGCCCCTCCAAAGTCGCGTAACCCTTCTAAAATTAATTTAAACGTGTAGGATGCTGCTCCTAAAACTTCGTGGTATTGTAACCCATGGTACCCTGCGGATGGCTCTGTAAATTCTGGAAATTTACCGTTTGCCCAATTAAAGGTTCCTGCATCGATAATAGCTCCACCTAGAGAAGTCCCTTGACCTCCAATATACTTTGTTAATGAATGAATCACAATATTTGCTCCATGCTTTATTGGGTTCAATAACGAGGGTGTAGCTACTGTATTATCTACAATAAAAGGAACTTCTGCTGCCTTTGCATGAACTGAAATAGCTTCTAAATCGAGCACATCTAATTTTGGATTTCCTAAAGACTCAACAAAAAACGCTCTGGTGTTTTCTTGAACAGCAGCTGCAAAACGCTCTGGTTTTGAAGCATCTACAAAGGTAGTTGTGATTCCAAACCTTGGCAGGGTAACGTTTAATAAATTGTAGGTCCCTCCATATAAACTACTCGAAGCAACAATATGATCTCCTGCTTTTAAAAGCGTTAACAATCCTGTTGAAATTGCTGAAGTTCCTGAAGCAAAAACAACTGCTCCAATACCACCTTCAACAGCTGCCAAACGATCTTGTAAAATTTGATTTGTAGGGTTATTTAAACGGGTATAAATAAAGCCTAGTTCTTTTAGTGAAAAAAGGTTTGCAGCGTGTTCAGAATTGTTAAAAACATACGAAGATGTTTGATAAATTGGAACCGCTCTTGATCCACCGTTTTGTGATACTTCATGACCTGCATGTAATGCATTGGTCGCTAACTGTAA
>Ga0206682_10003423_pt1 | contig 13546 bp, 10 predicted proteins | sample M240m12015metaG_FD_155444 | JGI IMG/M metagenome (GOLD analysis project Ga0206682, IMG submission 155444) | Ammonia-oxidizing marine archaeal communities from Monterey Bay, California, United States - M2 40m 12015 | ecosystem: Environmental > Aquatic > Marine > Intertidal zone | place: USA... | reverse complement strand
AGGAGTTGAGTTTGGAGTTACAATTACATAAATATCTTTTTCAGTTGTAGTACCGAAAGTATCTGTTGCAGTTACTTCAACTTTATGTCCATGTGCACCACCCACTAAATCAGTATTGAATGAAGATGATTCTGCAAGTGCGTTTATAGTCATTACACCATTTGATGCAACTCTTACTAAATCATCTGTATATACCGATGCAGTTCCAAATGTTATTGCTTGTCCTTCAGGGTCAGTTCCACTTAATGTTGTAATAGTTGTTCCACTTGTTACATATTCTATAATTGTTTGGTTACCAGTTGAAATACTTGGACCTGTGTTTGGATAGAATACTGCGTTTAAGAAATCAATTACAGAACCACTTGTACCTGGATTTACTGAATCAGTAAATAAATCTCCTAATTTATCATTAGATATTGTTCTATCACCATCATATGTAATTTGTGCCGAAGATGATACTGTACCAGATGGTACTGAACCTCCTGCCAATGATGCTGTTATATAAAAGTCATCTCCATCTTGGTTAATTGTTACATTTGTTCCAGCAACTAGAGAACCACTAAATAAACCACTTGGTAATTGTTCACTACCACTAATTACTCCACTTGGAATATCACTTAATTCATTCCATGAAGATACTCCACTACCACTTAAAGATGCTTGGTAAATAGAAGCAGATAGTGATGAACTTAATTCATTAGTTGAACCTGATATATCAGATGCTATTTGTATAGAACTACTTATTATTCCAGCTGGTATATCACTTAATTCATTCCAAGATGATACACCACTACCACTTTGAGCTGCTTCGTAAATTGATTGTGATAACGATGATGATAAATTAGTTACTTCACTATCAGTTGCAAAAGTTGCATCTAAAGAAGATGTAAATGATTCTAATGAACTTAATCTTTGTCTACTTGAACTATAATGGTTTGCAAATGCTGTATCGTTTTCTGTATCAGTTGAATTAACTAAATCAACAATTTCAACAAATTGGTCATAATCTGCATTAGCACCACTTAGGATATTATCTATTCTATCTTTTTCAGTAGTAATTCTTGTATCTAATGATTCACTTAACGATGTGAATGAACCACTTATATCAGAAGCTAATTGTTCTGAACCACTAATTATTCCATCACCACCACCACTCTGTGCAGCTTCAGCTATAGATGCAGATAATGAAGATGATAGGTTTCCTAACTCTACATCTGTTGCAAACTCGGCATCTAATGAACTTGTAAATGATTCTAAAGATTCTAATCTTTGAGATACTTGTGAACCACTAAGTATTCCACTTCCACCCAATATTTGAGTTGAGCCACTAATTAATCCACTTGGTACATTTGTAAGTGTTGTAAAATCAGATGAACCACCTCCACCACTTCCAAATCCACTTAAAGCGGCTGATGCTGAAATGTAAGCATCTGTAATTATATTTGTGATTTGTTGTGAACCACTTACAGTACCACTAGGTATGGCTGCTGATGAAATATTATTAATTCTAGTATCTACTGATTGTGAGAAATCGGTTGATATTAAATCAGTATTTAATGTTGATGTTTTTACAACACCTTCTGCAGTTAATATATCTGTTACACCAGTTTCAAAATGAGATGATGTTATATTTAATCTTAATTCTCTAGAAGTTCCTAAATCACCACCACCATCTAAACCATCACCTGCACTTATATTAATAGTTGTGTGGTCTATATGTTCATCTGCTACATAATTGGTAATATTTCTAAAATCAATTTGTGATGAACCACTTACTAGTGTTTTGTTATCAAAGTTTGAAGATGATTGAAAAACATTTTCAATTGTAGTTGCTAAAGATGATGAAACATTATCTAAAGATGATGTTAAAGCAAATCCATTCTCAATTGAAGCTGTGTATTGTTGTTTTGAACTACTTATAATCCCATCAGGAATATTTGTTAAGTTTACATTCCAATCGGCACCACTACCACTTGATACAATTATATCAATTCTATGGTCAAAAGATGATGATGCTTCAATATATGAAGCAGAATCTACAAATCCTGCACTATGTCTTGAAATAACCCAATAAGAATCATTAATTCGTATCGAGCCTGTTGTTTGGTTTACCGAAACAACTGATAATCCAACTTCTCGCGAGCCTGTTTCATATGAAGAAGAAACTATTGCCGTAATTGTTGTATCTCTATCAAAGTTAGAAAGATAAACTACATCATCAAGCCCATATTGTAATTTTCTATCTGTATTTAATCTAAACTTAAACGGTACGTTACCTGTTTGGAAATTGCTGGTATTGGATGCCATACCAGAACCAGATTTTATGTATTTATTGTTCCAAACTGTATTTGATAAATCATAATAGAATCCTACACTACCTTCTAACGCATCTAATCTAGTATCTATTGATTCTGAAGCTGCTGTGTAAGTTGAACCACTAAAGTTTTCTAAGATATCTACTCTAGAATCCAATGATTGAGATAAATCAGTATATGAACTACTAATATCAGATGCTATTTGAGCTGAACTACTTAATAATCCACTTCCATCAGTTATTTGAGTTGAACCACTTACAGTACCACTTGGTAAGTGTTCTATTACTTGTATAGAAGAAGAAACAAATCCACTTCCATCGGTTATTTGAGTTGAACCACTAACTAAACCACTTGGTAAAGTTGTAATATCAGAAAAATCAACAGAACCACTTGAAGTTAAGTAAGATGAAGTTGCAGCTGATAGTGTATCTACCTCAGTTTGTATTGAACTTGTAAATGTATTAAGTGAAGATATATCAGTATGAGATATATCACTAATTTGAGATTCTGTAATAGTAATTTGTGATGAACCACTAACTAATCCACTTGGAAGTTGTTCTGAACCACTTATTATACCAGTTGGTAATTGGGATACTAATGAACCACTCAATACACCCTCAGTATCTAATTTAGTCTTTACATCAGAATCATTATATTTGTCTAAATCAGATATTTGGGATTCTGTAATTGATATTTGAGTTGAACCACTAACTAAACCACTTGGTAATGTTCTAATAACAGAACCACTAACAACACCTTCTACATCTAACTTAGTTTTTACATCTGAATCAGTATATTTGTCTAAATCACTAATTTGTGATTCACTAATTGTTACTTGTGATGAACCACTAATAACTCCATCTGGTAATGAATCAATTACTTGAATTGAACCACTTATAGTACCATCAGGTATTTGAGTATGGGTTAAATCACTAATTTGTGATTCTGTAATAGTAATTTGTGTACTACCACTAACCAATCCACTTGGTAATTGCTCACTACCACTTATTACACCACTTGGTAATGAACTTACTATCTGAGTACTACCACTAACCAATCCACTTGGAAGTTGTTCTGAACCGCTAATTACACCACTAGGTAGTTCAGCTATAACCGAACCACTAACTACTCCAAGAGAATCAACATATGATTGTACATCAGAATCAGTATATTTGTCTAAATCAGATATTTGAGATTCAGTTATACTAATTTGTGTAGAACCGCTAATTACTCCACTTGGTAATGACTCAATTACTTGACTTGAACCTGAAATTGTACCATCTGGGACAGTTGTAAGATAAGATGATGTTACAGAGGTTAAAGAATCTACTTCACTTTGTATAGAAGAAGTGAAAGTATTTAGATTTGCTACATCGGTATGAGCTAAATCAGATATCTGTGATTGAGTTATGGTAACTTGAGTAGAACCACTAATTACACCTGCAGGAAGTTGTTCTGTGATAGAACCACTAAGAACACCCTCGGCATCTAGTTTTGTTTTTACATCAGAATCATTATATTTGTCTAAATCAGATATTTGAGATTCTGTAATCGTTATTTGGTTCGATGATGATACTAAAGTTGGTTTATCAGTAATATCCGTATATGATACCGAACCACTATCGGTAAGGAATGAAGATGTTACTGCAGATAATCCATCTACTTTTGTTTGTATAGATGAAGTAAATACGTTTAATGATGATATATCGGTTTTAGAACCACTTAATATACCACTTCCACCTAATATTTGAATCGAACCAGATACAATACCTTGAGGTATGCTAGTTAATAATGAATAGTCAGATACTCCACTACCCGATGGTATAGTAATCGTATTACCACCTGATATGCTTAATTGGTCTCCACTTATAGAAAGTGATTGTGTATCGGTACCAGTATCATCTGTTAAAGATATGGTTACTGTACCTCCACTTTCTGTAACTACTACATCCCCACCTCCTACAAAGTTTGGTGTTCCACTAATTTGTGAATAGGATAGACCTGTAATCCCACTACCATCACCAATAAATGAAGATGATATAGCAGAAGCAGTTACAGACCCTAATATTGAGTTAGAACCAGTTACAACTAGAGAACCACTTACTAGAAATTCACCAGTTACAACCGAAGCAGTAACTATACCTTGTATCTGTTTACTTTTAATTAATGTTGCCATTATTACCTACTTGCTATTTTACCTTTTACATCAAAATCATTTATGGTTAGAAGAGAGTCATCTAAACCAAGTGATTCAGTAAAAGAAATTACTAAATTCGTACCATCATCTATAACTGTATATGAATTATCTTTTTGTTTTAATCCTGAAAGATATACATCCACATAATCTTTTAATGAATCTACTGCCATATCTTGATAAACAAATTTTTTGTTTGTCAATGTCAAGGATATAAATCCATCTAATGTAACTAAATCTGGTGAATGTGTTGTAATAAATGTATCATCTATTACCTCAAATACCAAATCTTTTAATCTTTGTCTATCATTGAACGGTGTAATAATATTTGGACTTACCTTACTCATAATGATTCAACATCTCCTTCTAATTTTATTTCATCACTAGTTGATAATGAATAAGGAAAGTTTGCTCTAATAAACTTTACCATTAAATCCTTACCTACCTGCTCAAAGATATAATCTTTTTCTAAAATATATTGCCCATTTATAAATATATCAAACCGTGCGTGTTCCTTACGAAAAGGTCTAATTTTTATATCTAAATCTTTCATCATTGCATTTTCAACCTTAAAATACCAATGTATTGGATGATTCAAATCATGTGCAACCAAATCATATTCATTTGGGTCATGTACTTGTTTCAATAATTTTTGTAAATCCTTAATTGCCATTATAATTCTATAAATTTACCAGTTATACCTATCTCATCAGTTGCATCTAACTCATATCCTAATGTTGTTGGAGTTTCTGCAGAACCTGTATTAAAATTAAATACTATTTCATTGTTTACATAAGAACCTGTATATGAATATTTAGCAGGTTTTATATGTACTCCATTAATATAAACTCTAAATCTATCTGATTCATTAAAAGAATCTAATAGTTCACTTGGAATCTTAGGTAATTCTACATTTGTTAATTTTACCGTATCAGTATCTACAAAAGTTGTTTCTTGAGAACCCCTAACAGACATAAAATCAATTATATCTGAATATTCGTTGTATAATCTCTTTTCTACTTGTGAATTTGTTCCTCCAGTACCAGTACCACCAGTTAAATCAGTTTCAATACCCCAAACTACTTTTTTAGGTGAAAAAGATAACTTATGAGTTGATTTATTATCAAATTGTTCTGGTAGTAAGTAAGCATTTACTGCCATTGTAAAGGTAGTTCTTACTATTCTTTGAGTTCCTTCACCAACTTCTGTTGTATTATCGAAGTTATCTATACGAACTCTAAATTTATACCCACTTTTATCTCCCCAATATTCATCTGTTGCATATTGGAATGCTTCAACTATTTTATTCATATGTTCTGTGAAATCAGTCCATATTATTACTTCATATGAGATAGTAACATAGTCAGGCATTACGATATCAAACTGCTTTACTGGTCTTTGTGTTCCAGTCATTGCAGAAAATCTATCATATTTATGTTTTTTAGAAAATTTAGTAACAGTTGGATAAGATACATGGCGATTCATTGTATTTGACATCGCATCATCTCTTGCAATTGAGTTTCTCTTAAACATTATAAGAGGAATTTGTATTACACCCTTTTTATCTCTTAAGTACCCCTTCTTTTGTACAGAAGTCCATCTTTCAGGATTACCATATAAAACAGGAACCTTAATTTTCTCTTTCATTATCTCAACAGAAGGTACAACAGTATCTATCATGTGTTCGGCAATAGCCAAATCAACATCATAGAGTTTTACACCCTTACCTATTTCAATAGGTTCTCTCTGTATCTGTTCTCCTCTGTTTATGGAAGTATTTTTTAGTGGGTCAACTGCCATTATACTGTCCTATCCTGTATTTGTACTTGAGATTTTCTTACCATAATACCCGAAGCTATTAATATATTACTTGCATCTGCAAATTCTCCCTTTTCCTTATCATATATTTCAGGTGAACCACCAATCCATTGAGGTTCTTTAACATTATCTATTTCGTAATAGATATCATCATATAACATAACATCACCAATCTCTGGATATCCAACAGTTACGTTTTGAATTGCTTCTGTTGGTATTAAAGTACCATTTATATCTCTAACCTTTGGAACTGCATAAGATTCTTCTCTTAATCTTTGAATATTGAATCTAAACTCAACCAAACCTTGTCTATCTGCACCAAATCCTTCATATACAACATTCATTGGCTCCCTATCTACTATACACATTAATGTAGAGGGTGCTCTCCAAACTTTACCTAAAGATTCTCCATACAAGTTTGTTTTTGTTTCACCAACAGATACCTTAAATAGAACAACAGCTTGCTCTACTAAGTAATCAACCACCTCTTCAGAGATAGTTTTAATAAAATCTATATCTTTTGCATTGAAAAACTTTGGCATAACGTTATCCTACATAAATATTAAGGGGAACTTTCTGAATGATTGTTTGTTTTTGGTCAACCATAGCTGCTTCGTTCTCCATTCTTGTTTTTTTACTTACTTCATTAAGATTTTCTCTTAATTGTTCTATAAGAGCATCTTTTTCACTCTGTGCCTCAGCTCTAAGTGCTGCACCATCTAAAGAAACTTCAGAACCAGGAATTGGAACTGTATTATATTTTTCTCTAACTGCACCTAACATCTCTTTTGCAAGTGCAAGTGTGTATTTTCTAATCCATTGTTTACCAACATCGTTTATTTTAGAATATTTTGCAAAATCATATCCAATATTAGAGTAATCCGATACTACATTAGGAGTTATTATAGTATTATTTTCTCTAAAATCCTTTACGACCATATACTCAAACCATAAATTGTAAGTTGTTGTTGGTTTTGGAAATATTTGAATTTTATTATTAACTATATTAAATGAATGTGCTGATTTTCTGAATTGGTCATTGAATTCTATTTGTTGAATTCGTAACATATCTTCATAAATAGGCATTAGTATAAATTGTGCTGCTGGTGAGAATGAACCAAATCCAAATTCATCGATTAAGTTCATAGTTCCTTGTCCACTTACTGAATAAGGGTCAAAGAATCTGTTAATCGCAGGTGTTGTTTCATAATATACTTTGGTTACATCAATTCGTTCACCACTTTCAGATACATCACCCCAAAGTGCTTGTAAATCATATTCTTGTGAACCAGTTCCAACTGGAACTGCACCTTTTTTGATATCAGTTCTACCACCTACATTGGCTTGAGTACCATATCCTTCTGCAATAGTTACAACATTATGTAATTCTGAACCTAGCACTGAACTACCTTGATAATTAGCACCAGTAGGTTGTCCTTCTAACGAACCTAAATTATTTCTTATATTGAATTGGTTAACTTGTGCAGAATATTCACTACATGCTTCTTCAAATACTGCAAAAAAGTTTTCACCTTCTAATTCAATATCAATTATAGGATACCCTAATCTCTTAGCACACCATGATGCAACTTTTGGTGCATCTGATTGAAAGAGAGAATCAGTATCATATAAGCCAAATGGCGTTGAAGAGCCTGAAGTAAAGTCTGCTGAACCTGTCCAAATTCTAGCTTGAGACATATATCTTTTTCTCCTATTTTATCTTACAATTATACTACTATAAATATAAGATTAGACAAAACAAGGCTTGCTGATAAGTTTATATTAAATCTGGTCCGAATAAACGTTTATATTCAGGTAAGTAATCTAGTATATTTACGTTTCTTTTTTTATCGAGTGTATTGATAAAAATTTTGAAGGGTCTTAACCCATGTGTGGGTTCTTGGTCTAGATGATATATTATGTGACTTGCTCGTGTCCCTATACCAATTCTATCATCATCTAAATTTGAGTTTTTTACTTTTTCTTTAATTTTTTCTTTGGATTCATTATCTAAGTTATTTACAGATAAGAATGGGGGATGAACAACAAAATTTATACCTGGTAAATTGCCTTTCTTAAAGTTTTCATCAACGTATTTGAAAATTTCAACAATATTATGAATATTAAGTAAACTAACAGTTGGTATTATTGTATATGTTATATCATTTTCTTCTAACTTGTAAATGGAGTTTTTAACATCTTCCCATTTTGTTGGAAATCTAGAATAATAAATCCTATCTCCTATATCATCCATAGATACAGTAACTCCAACGTGTCTAAACTGTTTCCATATAGCAATTAACTCATCGGGTACTTGAGAACCATTGATATTATACTCTAATGATATTTTTTTAGATTTACCATTATTAATTAACTCTTGTAAGAATTTATAATGTTCTTTAATTAAGGTTGGTTCTCCTCCATTAAACCATAAGTGATTTATATTATCAAATTTGTTAATTAATTGGTCATATAGTTTATTTCCACGATACCATTCTCTCTCAATTGTATAATGTTGATAATTAGTTACAGTATTAAAGTTAATTTTTTGCAATGCATCAACATCTTCATTCCATTTTGAGCTGGAATGTGGTTGACATATCAAGCATTTTGCATTACATATATTACCTAATCTAAGTTCAACATTTAATAAAGGCATTTTATCAATAAAATATCCCTTTGTTATCTGATTAACTCCATGGTTATCATTTTCTCTGATTCTACGAGACTCAATTCCTTTAGACTCTCTATCCCAACAAATAGAACAGGCACTATGTTTTTCATTTTTTATAAAACTATCTCGTAGTTCTGTAAAAGTTTCACTATTTCTTATTTCATCAATAGTATTAACATTTAGGTCTAGTTTTTTATCTCCATTCATAGGTTTGAATTGAGATTCACAACAAGGAGTAACATCACCATTAGGATGAGTTGCCATATGTACAAACGGTAATATACAAAACGTGCTTTTTTCCATATATACATAAATATTATAAATAAAAAAAGAGGGCCGAAGCCCTCTTAATTTATCATCACTATGTAATGACCTATTAACTAAAATTTAATTAACGATTATACGTTAGCTAAATCTTTAACATAGATTTTACCATAGAATTCTGGTCTTACCATTTTCTTAGCGTATCTAGTCATTACACCTCTTCTTGGTGTAAAGTTAGTTGGGTCATATACTAGAGGTGTCATGATTAAAGGTACATAAGGTGCGTAAACAGCTCCTGTTTCTAGGAAGTTTGAACCTTTGAATCCTAATAAGATTTCGTTAGAAGTCATATAAGGGTTTTTGTACACAGTATATCTGTTTGCGATAGAACCAACAGTAGTTACACCAGCTGCGAAAGATGTAGCATCTTTATCAGCAGAAACTGTAAATCCTGGGATTGATTCTAAAATAGTACAAACATCTGGAGAAGCAACAACGAAGTTTGCTCCACCTCTAAGTGTCAATTGGTGAATCTTGTTAGAAACTTTGTTAAGTTTCGCTCCAAGTGTCTGGAACCAAGAATTCTTAGTGTAAGCAGCAGAGTTACTACCCGCTATCCATGCACCAGTTGCAGAGTTATACTCTTCACCTAATGATACTGACCAGTATTCAGTAGTTAAAGCGTTAGCTTTTAACATATCAAGGATTTCTAGGTCAATCTCTAGTGAGATGTACTCAGATAACATTGAAGTTAATTCAGCTTCAGCATCGATACTGTGGTAAGCATTAAGGTCTTGAGCTAATTCAGGTGTCCATACAGCCTTTAGTTTTCTAGTCTTAGCAACAATTGCTTCAGACTTCAACTCTAGGTCTACTTCTGGAATACCTAAGTCATCACCAACAGAAGAAACACCAGCAGCGTTTCCATCTTCGTAATCACCTCTGTTTTCAGCAACAGGTTGTTGTGAAAATTTGATAGTTAATCCATCAACAGCACCTGCAGTAATATCACTTACTTTTGCAAAGAATTCAAAATTTGAACCATTTACTTTAGAGTGAGCTGGGTAGAATGTATCAGCACCTGCGAAATCAGATGAAGAAATGTAAAAACTTCTTACAGCATCTAAATCAGGTCTTGATAATACATTTGTTGCAACTGAAATTTTAGCAACTTCACCTGCAGCGATAGAAGCTGATAAAGCAGAATCAAATCCTACTTCAGCCCATGATGCTGTTGCGAATGTTTGTTCACCAGTTGTAGCTTCATCAGATACGTCATTTGCAGTATAACCGAATCTACCTTCACCGTATAAACCGTTTACAGCTGAATCAGTTGAACCTAGGTCATTTCCAGTACCACCGAAAAGTGATTTTCCAGAAAATCCAGGGTTACCTGGTTGAGCTGAACCATACTTAAAGTCTAAATAAAAGATTAGACCTGAAGGAAGGTTCATTGGTTGTACACTAACGAATTCTTTCGATGCGATTTCACCGAAAATACGTCTTACTAATGGAAGGGCAACGCCACTCCACTCTTCACTACCAGCTGATGTACCAGTCTGTGTAGCTTCATCAAGCAATTGTTTTGCTTGGTTTTCTAAAAGAACAGAAATTTGAGACTGTTCTCTTTCTCCTAAACCTTCAAGAAGTCCAGTTTGTTCCCATTTACCTTTCAGTTCTCTTGTCTCTGCAAGCATTACTGATTGTGGGTTCTTTCCTTCTGTTAGTTTAGATAAATCAAAATTTGCCATTTTTAATATCTCCTTAAAATTTTTGTTAAACTAATTATTTAATGTTTGCTAATTTCTTAAATCTTTCAGCAATCGTATTAGTTGATTCAGTAATTACTTCCTTAGAGGGAGCAGTACTTGCAACTGTTTTAGATGCGAATGATTCGTTGATTTTAGCTTGTTTCTTTACTTTTTTCGTAGTTCCAGTAAATTTGAATGATTCAGCTAATGTACTGAATACCAATTTTACTTCTCTTACGTTACCTGTTCTGTCTAATGTTTCAACAACTTTCATTTTTTGTTCGTTTGTTAAATCATAAGCTCTAAACAGTTTGTTTGTGTAAAGAAGTTTTGCGTTAAGCAAGTTTACTTCGTTAATTGTAGATTTAAGTTCCTTGATAGTATCCATTGCTTCTGTGAGCTCTCCTTTTACTTCTTCAAGTTCGTTAGTTTCTTCTACAACTTCTTCAGAAACTTCTTCTTCAGACTCTTCTTCGTCCTCACCGTATCCCATTTCTCTTAGGATTTCGTTAAGGTCGATTTCTTCGTCTAAATCTTCTTCTTCAGATTCTTCACCTTCTTCTTCTTCAGAAACAGTTTCTTCAACTTCTTCTTCAGATTCGTGGTGGTCATCTTCGTGTGATTCTACAGCGTCATCAGCGATATCTTCAACTTCTTCTTTATCCTCAGCATCAAGTTCTTCTTGGTGGTCAGCTTCTTCCTCTTCGGAAAGTTCTGATTCAAGTTCTTTGATAATTGATTCTAAATCTAGTTCTTCATCATCTGATTCTTCTTCAGATTCTTCTTCAGCCATTTCTTCAGTAGCTTCTTCAGAATGAGTTTCTTCAACTTCTTCTTCAGATTCTTCTTCAGCAACAACTTCAGATTCTTCTTTTACTTCTTCAGCTTCTTCAGATACAGTTTCAGCTTCTTCAGATACTTCTTCTGATTCTTCAGATACAGTTTCAGTTGATTCTTCAACTTCTTCTTTATCTTCTTCTTCAGTTACGGTTTCTTCAGATACTTCTTCTGCAACTTCTTCAACTGTTTCAGTTTCTTCTACAACTTCGTTTTCTTCAATTTCTTCTGAATCTTCACCTTCTTCAATTTCTTGTTGAAGTTTCTGAGATAGTAGAGATTGTAAACGAGGTGTAAAAGCTTCTTCAAGAGCTATTTTAGCATTTGCAATTGCAGTTTCTCTAACCGCTTTAGCATCAGCAATAGCCTCTTTCAATAGTTTTGAATTTGACATTTTTATACCTTTCGTTAATTGTCTGTGAAAATATTAAGGGATTTTCAATATAAGATTATAATAAGGTCGGTTGTTGTGTTCATCCTACATATACTTCGTGGATATTCATAAACCAACTAATAAACCCACATGAGGTGAGTTATTTTGTATATAAATATAGATTTATAACTTAAAACTGTTATTTTCTATGGTTTTTTTTTGTTGAGGTTTTCCTTTATCTACCTTTTTCTTCTTCTTTTTAGTATAGAACCTTAGTGAAGTATCACCATCATCTATCTTACCAAGTATGGTTTCTTTCTGTTGTTCTCTAATTGCTTGTTGTTTGGCTTTTCTACGAACTGTGGTAGGTTTTGTATAGTATCTTCTTTCTCGTAGTTCTAATAAATGACCAGAATCATTTACTAATCTTTTGTACTTTTTTAATGCTCTGTTAATATCTCCTTTGATGACTTTAACAGAAACAGTAGATAATTTTTTACTCATTCTCCTTTATTTAAGTGTAACGTTATTTTATATAAGTATATACGTTTGAAGTTTTAAGAACCTTTACCTGTTCCTGATTTTCTTCCTTTCGTATGGGTAGAAACATTTATAGGTTTCTTACCTTGTCCTGCAGATGATTTACCACCACGATTAGATTTGTTTTGTGCTGCTCTTTTTCTACGAGTTGCAGATTCTTTTTCTTTCTTACTCATAGATGCGGCTTTCTTGGCAGGAACACATTTAGCATATCCTTTTTTCTTACCACTTGTACCACATGGAGGATGTTTACCACTCTTATCCTTCTTACCAATATTCACCCACTTAGATTTGAACCAATTTCTCAAATCTTCATTTGTGGTTTCTTCGAATATCTCGTCTATGATATCTTGGAGTTTCATATTAGAGTTTTGCTTGATATAGTGCTTCTTGTTTATCAGCTGAGGTTTTGTATTTCTTGGGATTTAATTTCAAATCCTTAAGAGATTTATCTAACCATTTTTCAAATACCCCTCTACCATACTTTCTTTCAACCTTATCAAGTATATCGTAGAATGCAGTTTCAGATTTTGCTTTCTTTCTAAAAGCAATCACTTCTTTTTTACTTTCACCAAAAAGTTTGATTGTAAGTTTTTCATTTGGATTACCTGGTCTACCAGCCAATGCCGATGCGAAGTTGATTCTACCTTGTAGGTTTGCTTTCTTAAGAGCTTTGAATAATTTCTTATCGTTTATTCTATTCTTATCAATAAAATCTTGTACTGCTGAACCACGAGTACCAGTTAGTGCTGCAATACCCATTGCTAACTTACCAGCTTC
>Ga0206682_10003422_pt1 | contig 13548 bp, 14 predicted proteins | sample M240m12015metaG_FD_155444 | JGI IMG/M metagenome (GOLD analysis project Ga0206682, IMG submission 155444) | Ammonia-oxidizing marine archaeal communities from Monterey Bay, California, United States - M2 40m 12015 | ecosystem: Environmental > Aquatic > Marine > Intertidal zone | place: USA... | reverse complement strand
GTAGACGTTTTAGCACCAGCTTCCGACCACGCACCAAAATTCGTCAAGTCCGAGACAAGAGGTGCGTAAAACGCTGACTGATACCTATCCATTGTGTGCTGTGTTGCAAAAAAATGCCCGCCCGGATCAACTTCGGCCAGAGCATCAAACCCGATCTCAGCATCATTGCCTACGGGTTTCACACAAAGTTCAGCCATTGTTTGCAAGGCCTCGACATCGTTGATGAATTTCTCATAACCGAAACTCAACCCTCTCTCTAACCAGCCCGCTGCGTGGACAGTCAGCGTGGCATTGGCCATTGCCCCACCCCAAACGCCATATTCGTTTCGTTTGCGGCCTGCATGTCAGCAGCGTTCGATGCGGCCCCCGTTGCAGAACGTCAAGGCAGGCCGATGTGGCGTGCTAATCGGCCTGCCCCGATCTGCAATTTCAACCAAGATTTGAATACGGTGACCAAGCAGCAGCAATTCAAGTTTGTGGTGCCGAGGATATGTCGGAACTTGCCTCAGGATATGGTCGCCTAACCAATGCACGGTTCCCTTGGAAAATAAAATATGACGAAATACTCATCGTGCTAGAGGGTGAACTTACGGTACATGTTAATGGTGAGTCTTTAACTGCGGGCCAGTTTGATTCAATTTGGCTGCCTAAAGGAACGAGTGTGGAATACGAAGCTGAAAATGCATTGATTGTATATGCCATCCATCCAGCAAATTGGGCTGAGCATGAAAATTGACCGCCTCCCAAACCACGATCTTACGAATGGTTGGACAAATATATTAGAACAGAGGCAGTCTTCGCCACCTCTCACTACTGATATTCGGGTTGATATGTTGGTAATTGGTGCCGGAGCCGCTGGTTTGGCTGCTGCCCGTAGGGCCGCTGAAATAAACCCCAATAGGACAGTTGCTCTCGTTGAAGCGGGAAAGTTAGGTGATGGCGCATCCGCGCGCAATTCTGGCTTTGTTATCGATCTACCGCACAATGTTGGCGCAGATCTAAATGATCTGGATGCATTGAAACGGTCTCTGCGTTTGGCAAGGGCTGCACGGCAACACCTTGATGAAATGGTCACGATAAATAACATCGAATGCCAATGGAGCCGCCAAGGCCAATTGATGGGGGCCCGATCCAAATCAGGGGAAAAAGTCTTGGACACCTTTATAAAAGGTCTCGATTTGTTAGGCGAAACCTATACTGACATGGATAGTGATGCAGTTCTGGCGCGCACTGGGACGGCATACTATCGGCGAGCTATCCACACCCCCGGGACAGTTCTTATGCAGCCAGCGGCTTTAGTGCGCGGATTAGGTGAGAGCCTTCCTAAAAATGTTTCATTCTATGAAAATACCCCAGTTTTAGAAATTGATTACGGTTCAAAAGTGATTGCGATTACAAAAGGTGGAAAGATTACTGCAGACCGATGCATTCTTGCGGTAAATGGGTTTGCTCCATTCTTGGGTTATCTGAAACACAAAATTTTCACAATTCAAGCATTTGCCTCAATGACCCGCGCTCTCACTGACGACGAACAGGCGGCATTGGGTAATCCGGATGATTGGGGCTTGGTCCCAGCAATGGCCTTTGGGGGGCCGACAATGCGATATACAATGGACAAGCGGATAGTCATGCGCAGTTTTTGGGGAAAACGGCAAAGTGATGTTGTGCGGTCGGGCGAGTACAGGCGATCACGTGACTTGCAACTTCAGCAAATTTGGAGTCGGTTTCCAATGATACAGGGAGACCCGATTGTGGATACGTGGACTGGTCAAATTGGGTTAGCATCAAATTTTGCGCCAGGATTTGGAAAAGTGCGAGAAAATGTCTGGTCTGCCATGATCCAAAACGGCGTAGGTATGACGAAAGGTACTATGTCAGGAATGCTTGCAGCAGACGCACTTAACGGGATTAAAAGCCAACTATTAGATGACATTATCGCTATGGGTGATCCAAGAAAGTTGCCACCTCAGCCAATTTTATCCATGGGAATTTGGGCGAGAGTGAAGTGGTGGGAATGGTCGCAGCGGGAAGAGAGGTGAGACATTTCCGGAAACTACCAAGCTAACATGTTTAAAAACAGAGCATGGTAAGCTTTTCGGTGCGTGCAGATTGTCTGGCCATCAAACGTAAGTACAGTGGGACTCCCACCTAATCTAAATTTTCTGGTGTTCCACACTCATGGTACAGAAGCTTCATCTACAGAGCATTCCCTTTAGACGGATATTACAGTTTAACTTTCTTAGACTTGTATTCTGAATAGGTCTTCGCTTTAAAACTTCTCCGTTCCGTTCTTTGTTTTAGAGGGTAACGCTATAAGGTTTGCTGCTTTACCAAGTTCAGAAACGGCAGTATCCTTTGGGTGGCCTACGATAGCCAGGACAGGCTTATCAGCCATACCTTGGCGCTTGATAACTAGGACTGCTGGATTAGTTCGGTTTCTTTCTTCAAAGCCTGAACCATCGTGGTAAAGCATTTGAAACATCGTAAGGACTTTCTTTTTGACACCCTTTAACTGAGACATTTTCAAACCCTCTTTTTCACCATCAGAGGACAAGCCAAACAGGTTGATAATGTCATAGAGAGCATCTGACATATCCATCTTACGATCAGCCATACGAGCTTTAACCCAAGATGCCTCAACGGCGACCCACAGGCTGTTCAAGGTGGCTTCTTTAGCATTACCCTGCCAACTCCAAGTGTCCTGAACAATTTTTGGTAAGTGAGGTGAAGGGATGGAAACATCCACGACATTAACCAAGAAACACCCAGCAAACGGCCCCTCGGTGAGCATAGGTAAAATTTCAGTCATTATCAGTCCTTTGTTTAGAGCTCCCTAACTAGATGGTAATAAAATGACAACAAGCGTCAAAGTGGAAAATTCAGACCCATCTTTTGGGTAATGTTGAGTGCAGACAACAAAAAGTTTCCCTGCTAATGACACCTTGTTCTAGGCATTTTTTGGCCCAGTGCACCTAATTACTGCAAATCTGTCTGCCTCAAAGTGATCCAACGTAGAACCTCCAGCGTGTCTTAAGCATTCAACCTCCCTAGTTGATATATCTTGGCTGGAGCTCTGAGTCTGGCTTTTTTTGGCAAATTGCACAGGTCAACTCACACTGGCATATGCCAGTGCCAACAGGATTTTTTGCAGTAAATATGACTGCAATGACGCAGATGCCATGTTCGCTGGCCCACGGAGTGGGCTAAGCCTAAACTATAGTTTGCATCGTAAGCTATTACTTAGGGCTTTCTTTACGAGAACATCTCTAATCAGGCGTTCAATCCTGGCCTCTAATTTGTCGTAGCATTGCAATGCCTCAAGATCCTCTTGGGTCAAACTATAAGGATTGACGTCGAACTTATTACGCAGAGCCTCATCGCCCCATGCTGAAATTAAGTTGTTGTGTTCTTCATTTGCCATGCTGTGTTTAACGACAGAGCAGGTTATTCTGTTAGTTGAACGTTATGAAACACTGCGCATCTGCTACAACTTAACTATCATACTCAGCGCCCAAGCAATATTGCGCAAAGGAATGTCCGCGTTTCAAGGCAAAAATTTCAACTTGTGGTGCCCAGAAGAGGAATTCTAACGCGTAGGATTATCTCTCAATCATAGTGAGTTAGGCGTTGTTGCCTTATCGGAAGTGATCCTAAAAGCGGTCCCGCTTTTTATGTATCAGATTAGAGCTGATTTTTGTGGCTTGGTCCCAAACCGGGCTTTTGTGGAGTCAGTGGCTGAGGTCTGCTTTGCGGACGAAGTGTGAATTCTCTACAGTTGCGCCAATGACTGCTATGAACTCAGTAACGCCTAATGATCTTAGAGATTATCGAATCTTTACGCCAGATTCGGGTGCTCATATGCTTCTGGGTAGGCCATCGGTTTGAAGGGCCCTGCGGGGACGACGCCATTCCAGCTACGCCCGAAATAGCCTTGGCGACAATGCACCAGTGATCCTGCAGCTGCGATACCTGGCAATGCATAGACGCGGCATAACCAGCGCCACACGTGTGGGTAATCAAGGATGCGTGCGCCATTCAATTTCATCCTCACATAGTAGACTGGGTCGTGGCGGTAGAGTGTTGGGAACAGGCGAAGATCAGCCTCGGTAAAGTTTGCGCCAGCCAGAAATGCCCGACCATCTGATAGAAGATCATCTAATTTTGTGAGTGTTTCAAAATAGGCATCAAATGCTGCCGCATAGATGTTTTGATCGGATGAAAACCCCGCCTTGTAGGCCCCGTTGTTGATTGTCGTGTAAATTAAATCATTCAGGTCATTGATGTCTGCCCGCTCAGATAGTGTGTCAGGGTACAGCCGCACGCGGTCTGCCTCAGGAATTGTGCTGCCAAGGGCCTTCGCTGCGCCGTCAAGCATGCGGATGATCTCCGCGCTTTCATTGTTCACGATACGGCCTGCGATTTTGTCATAGAGGATTGGAACGGATTGTTCGTCCGAACCTTCTGCGCGGTAGATCTGTTTGGCCAACCGCAGGGCGTTTCCCGTACCGGTTTCTGAGGTGCATTCCGGCAACGGCTTGCCCGTTAACGTCGCAATCCGTTCGGGCGCAAATTCCCATAAGTTTGAGCCTTCTGGGTCGTCTTCAGTTGTGCGGTTTGGGAACGCCACATCCATAGTGATGCTGTCCTGCAAACCCAGCACGTTGCGCGTCAAGGTAACGCGGTGACACCACGGGCAATTGAGCGCCACAAACAGGTGATACCGATTGTATGCAGCAGGAAAATTCTCATCACTGAACGTGTTCCGAAAGCCACTGACTCCACGCACAAATTCTCCCTTTGCTCGGCGGTCTTTAGCGGCGGTTTGGTCCTCTTCAATAGATTTTTGTGAACGATTTTCAGCCAACGGTTTCTCCATATTTTTGTTTGTGGGCTACTCGGTATTTTTAGCGCTCGGCTATAGACGCTTTGCCAGTTTAACCAATTCAATTTTTTGCAATTGTTTTTTGACGCCCACGCCTCGACCAGCCAGCCCCTCTTTTAATTCAGCTTTTGAGAGGGCTTCTATATCGGCGTCGGTCATATTCATGAAATTCACTTTTCGGCCTATGGGTGCATTCTTAGGGCCAAACACACTGGTTGTTTGAAAGCCAAATTCCTGTTCATATTTATCCATGAAATATCCGAGAAAAGTGTTTAGACTGGCCCGAACCCTGGGGTCGCGTGTCATATAGTTTTCATATGCGTCGAGTGTTTCGACCATGAGTTTTATCCATCGTTCTGCGCCTTTCTCATTCATAAGCTGAAACGCGTTATGCTGATGATGGAAATTTAGTCTGAATTCGGCACCATGATATTTTAATCCGCCGCCCATGGCATCAAGCCACATCGCAGATTGTGTCCTGACATGGTGTCGCTCATCGCCAACACTCGCAAACACCGTTCGAAACCAAGCTTTGTCCTTATAGACCCTTCGATAAAAATTTTGGATTATTGCAACAATGCGCTTTTGCCCTAGCACAGAATACAACTGCCAGAATTGGATGGGTTTTGAAGGATTATTGGGCGCGGAAAGTGACATAATATCATGCATCCGATACGCCGTAGATGGAAGAATTTTTTTATCTATGGCCATAGCAACATAGGCATGCCGAATTTTCTCGGTCATATAGCCATAGCTAGGCTCATAAGTCGGATAATTCATCTTCGCCATTAAACACCTGCATTTGTGGGGATACCCCGGAGTTAGCCTTGTGATGCCAGTTAAATTTAATGGGCCAAACCCGCAAACCGAATACCGCCTAGGTCTGCCATCTCCCGCTTCCAGGTTGTGATGTCAGAATGGTGGAAATCAGACAAAGACGAACGGCCACATGCCCGCGCTAGTACCTGCATCAATTCAACACTTGAGCCAAAATAACGCGCTAGTTTCTCTGCACCTATTTGCACATCCAACCGCTTGCGTAATTCAGGTTTTTGCGTCGCCACCCCAACGGGGCAATTATTGGAGTTACACATTCTGGCTGCGATACACCCTACTGCCTGCATCGCCGAATTTGATAACGCTATCGCATCTGCACCAAGGGCCATTGCTTTGGCAAAATCTTCGGCCATTCGCAATCCACCCGTAATCACAAGCGTAACATCACGGCCTGATTTTGCGTCCAAATGTCGACGTGCCCGCGCAAGAGCTGGTATTGTTGGTACTGATATATGATCTCGAAAAATTAAGGGTGCTGCGCCTGTGCCTCCACCACGACCGTCAAGGATGATATAATCTGCACTGGCTGCCAGCGCAAAATCGATGTCGTCCTCGATATGGTTGGCCGACAATTTAAATCCGACCGGAATACCACCAGAACGTTCACGTACTTCATCGGCTACTTTTTTGAAATCAGTGGGCGTATGGAGGTCAATAAAGGTTGCAGGTGAAATAGCACTTTGGCCTGGCTCTAACCCACGCACCTCTGCGATTTTATCTTGAACTTTTTCGCCAGGAAGGTGCCCACCAGTTCCAGTTTTTGCGCCTTGGCCGCCTTTGAAGTGAAACGCTTGCACGCGTTCTACCAATTCTGGCTTCCAACCGAATTTAGCAGAGGCAAGTTCATAAAAATATCGTGCATTTTCGGCCTGTTCTTCGGGCAACATACCACCTTCGCCTGAGCAAATTCCAGTGCCTGCCAACTGTGCCCCGCGAGCAAGAGCTATTTTTGCTTCTTCTGACAAGGCACCATAGCTCATGTCAGAAACAAACAAAGGTATATCAAGCTTCAAAGGTTTTTCTGCACGTGGGCCAATAGTTACTGATGTTCTAACAGGCACGTTGTCCAATAGTGGTTTGCGTGCCATTTGAGCTGGTAGAATTTGAATGTCATCCCAATGCGGCAGATCCTTACGTGGGACGCCCATTGTCCCCATTTCGCCATGATGTCCGAGTTTAGATAAACCACCACGTGCCAGTTCATGAATGCGTGCAACTGTGGGTTCCTCAGGGGTTGCTATTGCTACCGGTATTTCAGATTTTGGTACCGGTGCGGGATCACCAGCATTTAGCTTACCCAAAGTAGCATGTGTTCCATCGCAAAATGGAGCATTTGCGGTCGATTTACACTGACACAACCCCGCAGCCCCAGTTTTTTCGGCTGTGAACCTCAGGGGCTTAATATCTGTGCCTGCATGTGAACCATCACAAAATGGTTGGCTTTGGGAGAGACCGCACTGACACCAAAAGTAATTTTTACCTGCCTCCAGCTCTACTTTGACTGGCTTCACATTTGCGATGATTGGAACAGTTTGCGCCATTGTCTATCCTAATTTTGTGCGGTTGTGCGGCAATGCAAAGTTGATTGCCGGCCCAGCTGGGATCACGCGAGATGGGTTGATCGTTTCATGGCTGGCATAATAGTGATTTTTAATATGTTTCATATTCACAGTTTTTGCCACACCAGGCTGCTGATATAGATCACGCAAATATCCTGATAGGTTTGCATAGTCGGAGATACGCCGAATATTACATTTGAAATGCCCTACATAGACGGGATCAAACCGTACCAAAGTAGTGAAAAAGCGCCAGTCGGCTTCAGCAACTGTATCACCGGTCAGATACCTCTGGTTTGAAAGCCTCGCATCAAGCCAGTCGAGCGTTTCAAACAAAGGCAAAACGGCATCTTCGTAAGCATTTTGTGTGGTTGCAAACCCAGCTTTGTAAACACCATTATTCACCGTATTATAAATCCGGTCGTTTAACGCGTCTATCTCTGTTCGTTTTGGTTCGGGGTAATAATCGCCCGCAGTAGCACCAATTCCATCAAAGGCAGAATTGAACATCCGAATTATTTCCGATGATTCATTTGATACAATGGTGTTGTTCTTCTTGTCCCATAAAACTGGAACTGTAACTCGGCCAGAATAATCTGACATGGCTTTAGTATAGACCTCATACATATAATTTGAACCGTTAACAGTATCTGGAACTGCGCCATCTCCAGGTTCAAATGTCCAGCCTTTGTCAGCCATGTACCAATGCACAACTGATACCGAAATCATCTTTTCTAACCCTTTTAACTCTCGAAAAATCAATGTTCGATGCGCCCAGGGACATGCAAGTGATACATATAGATGATAACGACCAGTCTCAGCCTTAAAGCCAGCATCTCCACTTGGGCCGGCTGATCCATCTGAAGTAATCCAGTTGCGAAACTGTGGCGCTTTGCGCACGAAATGGCCGCCTGTCTCTTTTGTGTCATACCACTGATCGACCCAACATCCATCTTGTAATAATCCCATTATATTCGCCTTTTATTATTGCCAGGGTAGCCTTCGCTACCCAGGCGAGGTTTTGGAGTCGTAACTCAGGTTTTTGTCATTTACTACTTATGAGAGTTAAAATTTTTACTCGGCATGATCTTAAGGTTTTCGAAATTGAACAGCTTTGCCCGCTTCAAGTATGTTTACTCTGACAGTGCCAGACATGACGCTTTCTGATCAGGATGGAGAGGTGTTGGTACGACCCAGAACTTCTGGAATTTGGGTGCGATAAATATAGAGAACCGCAGCAGATAGAAGGCCAAGTACGATTGCAGGAACCGCAGATGGGCCAAGAATGAACCAATGGGTCAGGACGGCACCTACCATAGTGGCCCCCAGAACTGCTGCACCGATGACCTGACGGCGTGGCAGCCATAATAGCATAACACCGATTACCTCAATTGCCCCTGTCAGATATCGGAAACCTTGCCCCAACCCGATTTGATCAAACGTCATGACCATCATTTCGACACCCGCGAGCTTTGCGCCGCCTGCGCCCAAAAAGGCAATTGAAAGTAAAATTCGAAGGCCAACTGAGATATAAGTCATTACTTACCTACCTTAATTTTTTATATTGTTCCGTTAAATGCTTCATAAAACTGGGTTTGAACTCTTTCAGGTCGAGACTAGTCAAAGCATTGGCTGGGCGGTTGCCATTGCGCAGTCACCCAGCAAATATTCATTTTCAAGATTTTTGAGCCTGACGTGTTTCATAGGCAGTCATCTTTTCTTGATAATCTTCCTCAGAGAGAGCGTGCCACCCGATGCAATTGCCTGTCGGAGAACGGCCACATCCACATTTTGGTGCTTCGGTCATTTGAGTTTCCTATCTGTGTTTCTTCACAAGTTAAATTTGCAACTTACAACTAACGCCTTTACCTAAAATTATTAATATGATATTTTGTTAAATGATTATTAACTAAGTGTTATTAATAATGATATTTTCAACTGGATATGAAATGGTTCGAGAAGTTGCTAATCAAGGCAGTTTTTCCAAGGCTGCAAATTCGCTGGGAGTTTCCGGACCGGCTGTAAGTAAACAAGTGAAATCTTTAGAAGAGAGACTGGGTTTGGTACTCTTTCATCGCACTACAAGAGCAGTCTCACTGACCCAAGCAGGCAGGCAGTTAGTTGATGTGTTGAATAGAGGTGATGATGAAATTTCTAGCCTGCTTGATAAATTATCAGAGGGGCAAGAAACGCCTTCAGGTAAATTAAAGATCAACGCCCCAATGGCTTTCGGTGAGCGTTTTCTAATAGGCCCAATTGCAGAATATGCTCGTCTTTATCCAAACGTAATAGTCGACGTTGAGTTCAACGATAAAAGAGTCCACTTGGTAGAGGAAGGATTTGATCTGGTCATTCGTATTGGTGCACTCGAAGACAGCGGGCTTATTGCGAAACGGCTATGCAACTTTCCTTCTAAAATTTGTGCTAGTCCAGATTTTGTCAAAAAATTTGGAACGCCAAACCGACCATCTGACTTGCGTCAAATTCCTGCTATTCAGTACACGAATGCGACCACAGGACCTTCTCTATCCTTCAAATCGCAGGATGGAATAGAAGAAGCTGTCCATCTGACGCCAGCAATGTACGCGAATAGTATCGAAATGCTCTTGGAAAGCACGTTGAAGGGAATTGGATTTGTAAGAGCACCCGCTTTTGCGGTCAATGAACATCTTAAAGAAGGACGGCTAATTCACCTTTTGCCCAAGTATCAATCAATTCCAGAGCGCTGCGTTTACGCGATGTACCCCGATAAACGCTTTTTACCCTTAAAAGTACGAAAGTTTATTGATCTACTTTCGGATTACTTGGGCAATATGGATCAGGATTTTGAAGCTACCGTAGACCATTTTACGCCTGTTGCAGGGACCGAAATCAAGCAGTAGCCCTGTTTTGTAAGGTTAATACTTTGGCTTAGATTATGGTGCCCAGAAGAGGACGTCTAACTTTGTATATTTAAACTTTATTGCAAATACTTATTTTGTTTTCAAAATACAGAAGTGGTCCCAAAAGCGGTCCACAGTTGTGCATTATGTGAGGGTGGCTTTGTGGATGCATCCAAAATCGAGCATTGACCGTGCCAATGCCTCAGGTCTCCGGTGCTGACAAAGTGGCAGTTCTCTTTGGTTTTTCGGACGTCTGTATTCGCAACTAGCCACACCTTTAGCGCTACAAAGCACGATATAACTAGGCTACCAACTGATCCTTACGGGGGACATGGCCCAAACCATAGTGGCTTCTTCATTTGTTCGGTTACGAAAGCGGTGGGCGATCATTGAAGGGTAAGAAAAGCTGTCGCCGGCCCTCAGTACGATCAACTCTTCTCCTAGTCGCAGTTCGACCTCTCCGTTTATGACAATGGCGTGTTGTTCACCTTCAAACACGAAACTTTCTAGTGGTTCGGGTGGTGCGCCTTTGCCGGGGGCGAACCGAGACAAGAGCAGATAGCACTGGCCGGACAATGTACTGGAAAGCAGTTCATCGCGAAATCCCATTTCCGCCTCGCTACGTGTGTACATGTCAGACAATTGCCTTCGGTTTTCTGCACGCACAATGTGGTGGCGTTCCAGTGGTCCATCACCAGACTGGACGGGAAAGAACCAAGCAGGATCAACACGGAGGACTTTGCCAATCTCTTGCAATAATTGATCCGAGACTCGCGCACTGCCCAGTTCGATCCGGCTCAGATAGGCCGTCGAACAAGGCAATTGCGCGCTAAGAGCGTTGAGTGTTAGGCCGCGCGCCTTGCGTACTTCGCGGATCTCAGCACCAAGGCGTGTTGCTGCATCTGAGGAATCATTTTTAGTCATGTGAAATATTAGTTGATTTCTTGTGCAAAATTCAATCTAGTTTAATTGTAGCAAAAAATTCAACCATTTCTGAGTCGAGCTATTGGGAAGTAGTGCCATGCGTTTTGATCTAATCGCGAATTTCAGTCCCGGGGAAACCATCCCCTGGACGCGAACACTTGAGATGATCCTCGAGCAATGTTCTCTGGCTGAGGACGCTGGTTTTACCACCGCGTGGTTCACTGAACATCACTTTGCCCACAATGGTTATATGAACGCGCCACCCAATCCCGTGCAGATGTGCACCCATGTTGCGGCTCACTGTAAAAAGCTGCGGGTTGGCACGGCACCGATCATCCTGCCCGACTGGCATCCATTGCGTGTGGCTGAGGATGTGGCAATGTTGGATAACATGACCCTTGGGCGTGTGGATTTTGGCGTGGCTAAGGGTATCAACGAACGTTCTACTATCCAGTTCAACCCTGACGCAGACCGTCGCGACAACGGCAAGGTTATGCGGCTTTATCAAGAAAGCCTTGATGTTATACTGAAGGCATGGACCAACGATGTATTCATCCATAAGGGCGAGTTCTATGAATTCCCAGTACCGGGCTGGAAGGAAACCAATCGTTTCTTTGAGCCGCTTGATTCGCGTTATCATGACGAAGACGGCAGCTATAAAGCGATGTATGTCCATCCGCGACCCTATCAGAATGGGCACCCGCCTGTTTGGTTGATGTCTAATGCGCCACCAACATTCAAACTCGCTGGAAACAAGGGCTGGGGCGTGATCTCTATGGCGGCGGGCGTCAAACGCACGCGCGCCTGTTGGGAACCATATCGGGATGCACTGGCGGCAAGTACAGGCCGCGAAGTGGCTTTGGGCGAGGGCGTCGGTGTCTGCACTGCCTTCTATGTTGGCGAAAGCATGGAGGAGGCAGTCAACACCATCCGACCCTCAATCAACGCCTATTACGAATTCCTTGGTGGGTCGCGCCCGGCGGGAGAGTGGACCAAACGCGGATACCTCGACATCGATGAGGAAATGACGCCAGAGGACGAAGACAGCGACTGGTTTGATTTCCTCAACAAGCGGGGGATCATTATGGTCGGTGGCGCTGAATTTGTGGCTGACCGGATCGCGGAACGACAAGAAACCACAGGTCTTGATCATTTGATGTTGATGCAGCAGTACACCGGCGTCCCATATGAGAAGATCCTCGCAAGCTGGCATCGGCTTTTCGAACATATCGTGCCGCGTTTTGGCACACAGTCAATTGCGCAAAAACGGGAGCTGGTTGATGCTTGAAATTTGGGGGAGACCCTATTCGTCCAATGTGATCCCTGTGATCTGGGCCGCGAATGAACTGGGATTAGAATATACGCTGCAACTGGCTGGTGGCAGCTTTGGCAAGCTGGACACACCGGAATACGCATTGATCAATCCCAACCGCATGATTCCTGCGATCCGGGATGGCGATTTTGCGTTGTGGGAAAGTCTCGCTATCGTGCGTTATCTATGTGACCGTTACGGCGCGGGGCGCCTGAGCCCGGCAGATCCGCAAACCCGTGCTGTTGCGGATCAGTGGATGGAATGGTCAGCCAGCAAAGCGTTTATGCCCGTCATCTATATGTTCTTTGCAACAGTCCGCACGCAACCCGGTGACCGCGACCCCATGAAAATAGCAGGCCTGCGAGACGAAGCGCATGCCGCCCTAAGCATCTTGGACAAGCATTTAACCGAACGTGATTACGTCTGTGGTGATACTTTTACGATGGCCGACATCCCGCTGGGTTGTATCGCCTATCGTTATTTCAATGTTGATGTGGAGCGCCCCACATTGCCGCATGTCGAGGCATGGTATCAATGTCTGACAGAGCGACCGGCCTACCGCGATCACGTGATGCGCCATTTTGGAACGAACCCTGACGAATGGGCGGCCCTTGAAAAAACCTGCGCATCCGAGGGGGTCGTCTGATGGACCCCAAAGATTATTGCTGCGCGCTCGTATCGAAGCCGAAGATCACGAAATCCTGCTGGGATTGGTGGAAAATTATACCCATCAGCCCGGCGCCCCACTTGGTTTATTGTTGCGGCACTGTCTTTGCTGCACCCCAGCCGGAGGTACCTGCATGACTGATCCCCTAACTTTTCATCAAGGGCATGACCCTGACTGGTTCGACGCGCAGTATAACCTCCGCGCAGGTCGACCCGATTACGAGGAAACCGTGATCCCTGACTGGGCCGTGGCCAGTCAGGTGGCGCGTGATACACTCGATTGCGTTTTGGATGTGCGTTATGCGGTTGGCGAAAAGCAATCGCTGGATGTGTTTCGGTGTGGGGATGCAACTGCGCCGACCTTAATTTGGATCCATGGCGGGTATTGGCAGCGTGGCGACAAATCAGTCTATAGTTTCTTGGCGACTGCATTTGTAAAAGCGGGAGCGAATGTCGTGGTCGTGGGCTATGATTTATGCCCGAGCGTCA
>Ga0206682_10003418_pt1 | contig 13557 bp, 13 predicted proteins | sample M240m12015metaG_FD_155444 | JGI IMG/M metagenome (GOLD analysis project Ga0206682, IMG submission 155444) | Ammonia-oxidizing marine archaeal communities from Monterey Bay, California, United States - M2 40m 12015 | ecosystem: Environmental > Aquatic > Marine > Intertidal zone | place: USA... | reverse complement strand
GAGGAGTCAAATTTAGCTATTCAGACTCTACTCATGCTGTTATTTTTCCAGTAACTACTACGGGTGCTATTGCAGATAATGCTCACGATTTAGGGTATGCAAACGCTCGCTTCAGAGACGCTTACCTCTCAGGCGGTGTATACCTCGGCGGTAATGGGTCGGCTAATAAGTTAGAAGATTATGAAGAGGGAACTTGGACGGCTGTTGATGGCAGTGGAAATGCGTATAATAGCCAAGGTATCATTGCAACCTATACTAAAATAGGAAGAATTGTTTATATTAATTTTGACGTAACCGCTACTGCAAGTACATCGGGATACCAAATCGCTGGTCTGCCTTTTACAGCATCACCCAATTCAGTGACTGGCAACTGGTCTGTTTATGGTGGTTATTCTACTAGTAACGCTGATATCTGGGGGCATATTAATCAAAACAGTACTGCTATAGGTATGTATGTTGGGTCTGGAGGACACACTTTAAACGGTAGATGGATTGGCGCAGGCTTTTACTACACAGAACAATAAACATAACCCACTCAGAGATTGGGTTGGACAGGTGGCAATAGTGCCACGATAAAACAAAGGAGGCCAATATGGCACTTACAGAAACACAAGTAGAAGATAAAATTGAAGTCGTTGGAGATCACAAGCATGTGCAAGTTCGTACAGCTACAGTGATAGCTAGAGATGGTACAGAGATCAGCAGATCATTCCATCGTCACGTCTTACAATGCTCAACTAAATCAGATGATACATGGGGTGACACTGACATCTCAAGTGAGTCAACAGAAGTACAAGCTATCTGTAATGCCGTTTGGACAGACGCAGTGAAGACTGCATACCAAACAGCTATGGATGCACAAGAAATATAACTAGGAGACTACAATGGCAGGTTACATAGGTTCTAAAGCGTCTGTCGTTTCGTCAGGTGTTGAACGTAAGAAGACTTACTCTATTACGGGAAGCACTACAAGCTTAACTGGTTTGAACTACACAGTAGGTAAGGTACACGTATATCAAAACGGTGTACGCTTACTGGATGGTACAGACTATACAGCGACAAACGGAACAAGCATTACACTTACTGTAGCCGCCCAGAGTGGCGATAATGTTGTTGTAGTATCTCAGGCTTCGTTTCAACTCTCAGAGAGTTATACTTCAACAGAAGCTGATGCTGAGTTTGTAACTAAAACTGGCGATACAATGTCAGGTGGCTTAACGGTTCAAGGTACAGTAGCCGCAACAGCAGTTACAGGTGATGGCTCTGGCTTAACAGGTTTACCAGCAGGTGTAGGTGGGGCAAATGGTGTTATCTTTAATGATAACGTAAAAGCACAGTTCGGGGCTGGCAATGACCTACAGATTTACCACAATGGAGGGTCAGGTAACTATATTGATTCTGTAAATAAAGATTTATATATAAGATGTAACCTTGATGCTGGAATTGTTGGTGGGGATATAGTTTTACAACCCAAATCAGGTGAAAACTCTGCCGTATTTAGGGATAATGGTGCAGTAGAACTTTACTACGATAACGCACTTAAACTAGCCACAACAGCAACAGGCGTTGACGTAACTGGCGGTGTAACTACTAATTCTTATTCATATTTAAATGGGCTAAGAATTTCTGGCGCAGACACAGGTAATACTGTTTATCAGCAGTCTGGCGATTTATCTATTTCAAGTGCGTCAGGTGCTATTTCTTTAAAGCCTAGCGGAGCAAACATTCTTCATGCAACGAATACTGGTGTTGGTATTGGTACGAGTTCGCCTAATGCTACTTTAACCGTCTCTCAAAGTGCTAATAACATATTTGCCGTTGAAAGAACTGGCGTAAGTAGTGGAAGTGGTCAATTTGGAATTAACGTTGAAGGTAATAGTCAAACTACAGTAAGTTATGATGATGGCGCACAATTAGTTTTTGGTACAGCATCAAGCCCTAGTACACATACTGGATTTACAGAGCGTATGCGAATAGACTCGTCAGGAGACTTGTTGTTGGGGACGACTTCCGCTGATGCTCGATTATCTGTTTATGATGGTACAAGCTGGGCAGGAAGTTTTGGTAGGCAGGGAGGAGGGACACATGGTGTTATTAGATTTACACATGATGGAACTCAGGTTGGGTATATAGCCGTAAGTAGCACTGCAACATCATACGTCACTTCCTCAGACTACAGACTAAAAGAAAACGTAGTAGACCTAACAGGTGCATCTGCAAGAGTTAATCAGCTTAACCCATCACGTTTTAACTTTATAGCTGATGGTACTGATACAGTAGTAGATGGCTTCTTAGCACACGAAGTTGCTGATGTAGTACCAGAAGCAATCGCTGGTACACATAACGAAGTTGAAGTCTGGAAAGATGATGAAGAGTTACCAGATGGCGTTTCTGCTGGAGATAATAAACTAGACGATGATGGCAACACAATCCCTGTCTATCAAGGTATAGACCAAAGCAAGCTAGTGCCATTACTCACAGCCGCACTACAAGAAGCATTAGCAGAAATAACATCCCTAAAGACTAGGGTAGAAGCATTGGAGGCTTAACAAATGTCAGGCTACATAGGCACACAGCCAGTACCACAGGCTACCCAAACAAGGGACGCTTTTACTGCGACTAATAACCAAACAAGCTTCCCTACAAGTGGCTACACACCTGAGTTCCTGGATGTTTTCCTTAATGGAGTTAAACTAGCTGCAGCAGACTATACAGCGACTAACGGTTCAGATGTTGTACTTGCGGCAGGTGCAACTACAGGTGATATACTTGAGGTTGTATCTTATGGTACATTCGAAGTGTTAAACCCTACGTTTGACGGTACTGTTACTTTCACAGGTAGTGCTTCCTTTGATGGCTATATTACTATTAATGATAGTGTAGACCTTAACGGGACACTATTCCCTAACTCAATCTTTATGGCTGATTCACAGGCTATTGTATTGGGTACTGGTGCTGACGTAGAATTATCATGGGGTGGCTCATATCTAAACCTCAATACTAAAGGTAATGACATTCGTATTATGGATGGTCTTACTACCAAAGTACATTATGACGCTAGTACCACATCTTTAGGTATTGGTACAAGTTCCCCTAGTGCAAACCTTGAGATTACTCAAAGTGGCAATAACGTAGGACTTTTAGTTACTGGTGGTGCGTGGAACTACACTGCTAAGTTTGAAAGTTCAGACGCAGAAGCAAACATTATCATTGAAGATAGCAATAGTACCAATAATGGCAACATGATTGGGGTTGCTACCAATGATATGTACTTTATTACGAACAATACAGAACGTATGCGCATAGACTCATCAGGCAACTTGTTGGTGGGTAAGTCGAGTACTGCTTTTGGCAGCGCAGGAATAGAGGCACGTTCTGGAGGTACGTTATGGGCTACAGCTAGTGGGACAAATGCAGCATCATTTAATCGTTTGTCTTCTGACGGAGTAATAGCATACTTCAACAAAGACGGCGCAGCTGTAGGTAGTATTGGCAGTGTTTCTGGAGTTGACTTATTTGTTGCAGGTAATCGTGGTGCTGGCCAAAGATATTTATTGGATAATATACTCCCGTGCAATTCGACGGGTAATGTTACTAATGGAGATATTGATTTAGGAACTGCTGATTATAAATACAGAGACTTATTTTTAGGTGGCGGTATCCAGTTTGATGCTCGGTCTAATAAGTTGGAGGATTATGAAGAGGGAACTTGGACTGCTAGTTTCGGTGGGACTAATGCATCTAATATTAGCAACACCACAGGTTACTATACAAAAATTGGTAATACTGTTCATTTCACTTACTATTCAAGTCAGGTAGATTTAGCAAACGCAGTCACAGGTGGTGCAAGGATTTATGGATTACCTTTTACCTCAAGTAACACACAACACAGATATGGGTTGTTTTTAACATCTTATGGTAATGCTATTCAAAATGAATCCAATGGTGGGTTTGTAGCAAATAATGGCACTTACATGTTATTTATGATTCAAGAATCTAATTCTGAAACAACTTGGTATAATGGAACAAATAAACGCATTATGGTTGCTGGAACGTATATGGTAGATTAACCCACTGCATAGCTTTAATCCAAACAAAAAGACAAACATCGGAGACTTAACAAATGAGTAGAGCAAGAGATTTAGCAGATAGTGCTGACAAAGATATTGTAGGCACAATTACTGTTGATGGCCTTACTGTTGCAGGTAATGTCTCCGCAGACGGTGGCACAATCAAGCTAGACGGGAACTATCCTGTTGGTACAAACAACGTGGCGTTGGGTAATGCTGCGTTGGATGCAGTCACTTCTGGGTCTAGACTTACCGCTATTGGTTGGAATGCTCTTACGAATGCTACATCTGGTAACTATAGCGTTGCGGTTGGCAGTAATACGCTTTCTCTTGCAACTACTGGGCAGCATAATACCGCTATAGGTGATTATGCTCTAACAAGTGCAACAGGAAGTTCAAATACAGGTATTGGCTCTGCGGCACTTTATGGTACAACAAGTGGTCAATCTAACACTGCATTAGGACACTCAGCACTACAATCTAACACCACCGCTTCCAACAACACTGCTGTTGGGTATCAGGCGTTACAAGATAATACTACTGGTACAATCAATACCGCATTAGGTAGACAAGCACTCGCCAATAATACAACGGGTATTGAAAACACGGCTATTAGTTATGCTATGGTTTCAAACACAACTGGACATCATAATACAGCGGTTGGCCTCGGGGCATTACAGTTAAACACATCAGCTTCCCATAACACCTCAGTAGGGCGTGAATCTTTATATTCAAACACTACAGGAGCTGAAAACTCTGCTTTTGGTTCGGGTGCTTTAGTAAACAACACTACTGGTAGTTCTAACACAGGCTTGGGTCGATATGCACTAGCTCTCAACACCACCGCAAGCAACAACACAGCGGTTGGTTATCAAGCAGGGTATAGTACTACTACAGGCACAAACAATACTTTTCTTGGTAAAGGTGCTGGGTATGGTAATACTACTGCCTTTGCAAACACGTTCATTGGTGATGGGTCAGGTGATCTTGTAACAACAGGGTATCGCAACACCATTATCGGCATGTTTGACGGAAACCAAGGCGGCCTAGACATCCGCACCTCAAACAACAACATCGTGCTGTCTGATGGGAGTGGTAATCCTGCGTACTGGGCAGAAGGTAATGGAAGTATTTATACACATCACTGGAAAGCAACCTTTACCGGTAATGCTACCGGTTATAACGCGGGCGCTGCGGCCAATACTTGGCATCAAATTACTGCTGTTAATTTAAACGATCCAGCATTCACAGCTGCTAATAATTGGATCATTTTGACTTTTGCAAATGCAAGTCCTGCTTACGGGTATACAGGTCAAATACACGCACTGGTAGCGAACGCTGGAGCAAATGTTTCATATACTGGAAGCGCTATAATGGGGTGTGATCCTTCTGGCACTTTTGGCTATCAGCTTCCAATATCGGTTGCGACACATACAGGTACAAGTTCACTAGTATTCGAAATGAAAGTCGAATTGACCGGAAACCATAAAAGATTATATGTGCGGTCTAATGCAACTCAAACGTCAAACTCTGCAGTTTTTGGCGTACCACACTTGAGAATTCTCACCCGCAAAATACAATCCTAAAAAGAGGTAGTAACATGGCAATTTATCATACAAACATTATGCTAGAACGGGATACTTATTGCGTTCATTTGCAAGACGAAGATGATTTGTTTTTTATTGTTCCGACGACAAATGACGGCTCTGCAAATTGGGATAGGCTGCAAGCATGGTTAGACGAAGGCAATACAGTTATAGATGATATGCCTAACCAAGATACACACTATCAAATGCTGCGCAAAGCACAGTACCCATCTTATGCAGATCAACTAGATAAAATATTTCACGAAGGCGTAGACGCTTGGAAAGCAGATATACAAGCTATTAAAAATGCACACCCAAAACCCTAGAAGGAGCATAAACAATGGATGAATTAACAGCAGAACAAATTGCACAGAACTACTCAGCAATGGGTGACTCAGTTGCACTTATCAATGACGTGATAGCAGGGAATGCTATGGCAGATGATGATGCAGCAGATCGACAAGACTGTGTAGATCGTAATACTCAGCACCTAGAACTAATGGTTGCTAAAGATTACTGGACAGACGAAAGTATGACAGCGGCTAATGCGGCTGTTACAGCAGGAAACGGATACACGGCTGAGTAGATGATCTTCGGTATATCACCATTTTCAACTAACCCTTTCTCTACTACGGCAGAGACACGCTTTGTAATACAGAGTGTTTCTGCTACAAGTACTGCAGGAAGTGTAACTGTTGTAGCGGAAGCTAATTTAGGCTTGACAGGTGTTGCAGGAACAGGTAGCATCGGCTTATCAGTCGTCACTGCCAAGAGTGTTACACTTAGTGCTTCAATATCAGCTACATCATCTGTAGGCACAACAATAGTAGCTGCAAACGCTAATGTAGTACCTTCAGGGGTTGACTCTCAAGGCATTATCGGTACAACTACAGTATTGGCAGAGGCTAATATAAGCCTTACAAGCCCAGCGCTTACAGGCACTATAGGAACAGGCTCTAACATACAAGCTAAGGCTGTTGTTTTACCTGTAGGAGTAGCGGCTAATACTAACGCTGGTATACTTACAACTAAAACGTCTAACGTCTTTGAGATAACAGGTGTACCACTAAACGTATTTGCTGGTAACTTCACAGTAACAACTGTACAGTTTGACTACGAAAGTCTTAAAGCAAGTTTCGACAGAAACCGTGTTATCTTTGTATCACCTACTAACCAAGGTTACAGCATTAACATTCCAGCAGACCCCAATAACCGAACAGTACTAATTGAAGCAATGGACACAGATAGAGTTGTACGTATTGCAGCATAAGGATTACAATAATGTCATACAAATGGCCTGATAAAGATAAAGATGAAATACTAGACTACAGCATTGATTGGTCACGCTTTTTAGGTGACGACACTATATCAGGTGTTTCATGGTTTGTTGATGATGCTCAAGGTGTTAAGACCCTAATTGATGCAGGTGAAGTTGTTAATAACCTACAAATGGTACAAAAGACTAATACACTTACTGTAGCAACAATACGACTGTCTCTTGGTACTAATAACGTTAGATACAAAGTTACATGTAAAATCACTACAGTAGAAGGCTTACAGTATGAGCGTTCAGTATTTGTACGTGTTAAGGAGAAATAAGAATGGCCTATGACTTTATCGGGTTAGTTAATGATGTTAACAGAAGACTTAACGAAGTAGAACTGACTACAGCTAACTTTGCTACAGCACAGGGTTACTACAACCTTACTAAAGATGCTGTTAATGCTTCCATAAGACATATACACCAAGAAGAGTTTGAGTGGCCTTGGAATCACGCAGAAGAGACAGAGATCTTAACTGCAGGTGAAGTACGCTACAGTATGCCTTACGACAGTAAGACTGTTAATATGAATAGCTTTAGGCTAAAACGTGATGACACTCTTAACGTAGATACTAAACGTCTTAAAGTGTTGAATTACGAAGAATATCTTGACAAACACGCAGACATAGAGTATAACTCTAGCTCAGATGTAAGAGGTGTACCACAGTATGTTGTACGTGCGCCAAGTAGAGAATTACTGTTTGTACCATCCCCAGACAAAGCATATGAAGTAGTATATGAATATTACACTAATGGTGTTGATATGGATAAGGCAACAGACGTTGCTACTATACCAGAACCATACAGACATATCGTTGTAGATGGTGCTATGTATTATGCTTATGTATTCAGGGGTGACACTCAGTCTGCACAATTATCACAAGGCAAGTTTAAAGAGGGTATCAAGAGTATGCGTTCTATAAACATAAACCGTACAGAGTACTTAAGAGATACAAGAGTTCATTACTGATGGCTACTAATTGGCAGACATTCCCTATTGAGTTTAAAGGTGGCCTCATCTCTAATCTCAGCCCTCTACAACAGGGTTCTAATGCTGTTGGTTCTGCTACTATACTGCAGAACTTTGAGCCAGCTAGGTCTGGTGGTTACAGTAAAGTATTAGGCTATACAAAAGCAACAAACAATACTGTACCAGGAACAGGACGTGTACTTGGTGTTAAAGTAGCTAATATTGGAGAGTATATAGCGGCTAGAAGTGATGGAGCTTCTACACCTAAAACTGAATACCACAGATCTTCTGGTAGTACTTGGTCTTCACTAGGCAAGGCAACACTCTTAGGCGGTAAGATCCGTAGCACAGAGTATAACTTTGGTGCAGGTGACTTCATTATAATGGTAGACGGTTCTAACTACCCAGCGCTGTTTAACGATACATCTAACACTTTATCGTTTATCTCTTCTCTAGCAGACTTACAGGGTGTAGAACAGGTAGCAGTGTTTAAGACTACAGTGTTCTTCTCTAAGGGTTCTAACTTATACTTCTCAGCACCTTCAGACTCAGGAGACTTTAGTGCCGCTAATGGTGGTGGTGTTATAAACGTAAGCCATGATATTACAGGTTTGATTGCTTTCCGTGATCAGCTTATCATCTTTAGTAGAAATAACATACAACGTCTCTCTGGTACAACTTTAGCTGACTTCCAGTTAAACCCTATCACAGAAGGCATTGGTTGTTTAGACCCTGATACGATACAAGAGGTTGGTGGTGACATTATGTATATGTCTCCTGACGGTATTAGACTCTTAGGTGCTACAGATAGAATTGGTGACTTCTCACTTGAAGTAGCTTCTGATCCTATAGCTGATGACGTTTATAAGTTTGCTCAAAGTACATCTAACTTCTGCTCTATTGTTATACGTGAGAAAGCTCAATACCGCATCTTTGGCTATACACAGTCAGAACAAAAGAAAGTTGCTCGTGGATTGCTCGTAACTAAGTTCTCTAACCAAGGTGCATCTAACTTAGCATGGGGTGAGACATCAGGTATAAAAGCGTTTGTAGCAGACTCTAAATATACAGAATATACAGAGACTATTATATTTGCTAATGAAGATGGCTACGTATACAAAATGGAAACAGGTTATGATTTTGATGGTGATCCCATTGAAGCTATTTACGAATCACCATATATGCCTATATCCGATCCACAGATACGTAAGACTTTTTATAAGCTAACTACATATATTGACCCTAAAGGATCTTTCAGTATAGATTTAGCACTTAAGTATGACTTCACTAGATTTAACAACCAAAACCTAATACAGCCAGCAGCTACTACTATAATAAGTTCAGGTGTTGTTGCTTCTATCTATGGAGCAGTTACAGCCTCATATGGTACAGCCGTATTTGGGGGAGAACTAGATAAGGTTTATCAGAATCAAATCATTGGATCAGGTAAGACTATATCAATACGTATAGAAGATAACACAACTAACCCAGCATTTACTCTTGATACAGCACTTCTTGAGTTTACACAGAACGATAGACAATAAAGGACAACTCTTATGGCAGGTTATACACGCCAAGATACGGCTAACAACATCGCTAACGGTAGCGTTATTGACGCAGACGACTTAGACGGAGAGTTTAACGCTGTAGAAAACGCATTTAACGCATCCTCTGGTCACGCTCATGATGGTTCATCAGGTCAAGGCGCACCTGTAACAAAGGTAGGACCAGGGCAGGACATCATTGTAGGTATATCTACGCTCTTACCTAAAGCTAATAACATTATTGACTTAGGATCTAGTGCAGCTCAATTCAAGGATGGATACTTTGATGGTACTCTGTATACAGACACAGCCAATATTGGTGTGAATGGTTACACTACTATCATAGACAATTCTTACACTGTATCTAATGGAGACTTAACGCTAGATGTAGCAGGTGATATTACACTAGATGCTGACGGTGGAGATGTATTACTTAAAGATGGTGGTGTTAGCTTTGGTAAACTAACTAACAACTCTAACCAGTTATCTATCTTCTCAGGCTCTGTAGAAACTTTACGTTTAAATGGTTCAGCTACTTCAGCGCTGGGTACACTAGCAGTGACAGGTAATACTACAGTAGGTGGCACTCTTGCTATAACAGGCAACACAACTTTAGCTACAGCTAACTTAACACTAAACTCTGGTAACATTGTTGTAGGTGGTACTGTGTCGTCTACAGGAGGCTTTACAGGCGCTCTAACAGGAAACGTAACAGGTACAGTATCAAGTGTAGCTAACCACGACACAGGCGACATTACAGAGGGTTCTAACCTATATCATACAACTGCTAGAGCTAGAGGCGCTATCTCAGCTACAGGAAGTTTAGGCTACAACAGCACTACGGGTGTTATGAGCTTTACGCAGGGTAACACAGATACCATAGCTGAAGGCTCATCTAATCTGTATCACACTACAGCTAGAGCTAGGGGTGCAATATCTGCTTCTGGTAATCTTAGCTACAATAGCTCTACAGGTGTTATCTCATTGGCTACAAACCAAGACGTAACATTTGATGATGTTATTGTAGGCGGTAACTTAACTGTAAATGGTACAACTACTACAGTAAACTCTAACACTGTAAACATTGGTGATAACATTATCACACTTAACTCTGATGAGACAGGTACACCAAGCCAGGATGCAGGTATCACTATTGAGCGTGGTACATCTACTAACAAGTCTCTAGTCTGGACAGAATCAACAGACAAGTGGGGCGTAGGCAGTGAAACATTCGTAGCAGGTACATTTGAGGGTGACTTAACAGGCAATGCTTCTACAGCTACAGCGTTAGCTACTGCTCGTACTATTGCTCTATCAGGAGACGTGACAGGTTCTGTTTCTTTTAATGGTACAAGCAATGCCACTATAACAGCAACGATTGCAGACGATAGTCACAACCATACTATTGCTAACGTAGATGGATTACAAACAGAGATAGACACTAAGGCTGAACTAGCAGGATCTGGATCACAGTCATTCTCTGCTTCTACTCTTAATGCTACGACTGTAGATCTAGGCAACTGGACAGTAACTGAGAGTGGTGGTGTATTGTATTTCGCTACTAGCGGTACAAACAAAATGAAGCTAGACGCTTCAGGTAATTTAACTGTAACAGGTAATGTAACAGGGTACGGAACTATCTAATGGCAATACAAGCAAGTGGTGCAATAACACTACAAGACATACAGGATGAGTTTGGTGGGTCACACCCTATATCGCTTAGTGAATACTACGGGTCAGATACTGTACCTGCATCAGGACAAATATCTCTATCTGACTTCTATGGCACACAGAATGCGTTCTCTTTTAATGTTACAACAGGTATAGATGGGGCTTCTACTTTAAGTACTCTAGCAACAGCTGCAGGTTGGGACGGAACAGTGCCTATCGTAATGACTGTTAATTCGGGCGTACATATTAGATCAATGTCGTCGTCTACACCCTCGTTAACAATGAATGTGGCTAACTCCGTACTTATAAACAATGGTGCTATCTTTGGACGGGGTGGCAATAGTAATTCTGGTGCAGGTGGTCACGCTATTAGTATAACTGCAGCAGGTACTACAGTAACTAATAACTTTGGTGCATTCATCGCAGGTGGCGGTGGAGGTGGCGGCGGTGTTGGAGGTGGTGGTGGTGCAGGTCAAAGTGCATATAACACAGCTTCAAGTAATGGTGGTACAACTGGTTCAGTTACTTTCGCTGGTGGTAGTACAGTAAATGTTTATTGGTCAGGATGTACAATATACGGCACTGTTATAGGCGGTACAGGTGGTCCACAAGGCGGTGGTGGTGTTACGGGTACTTCGTATATAAGTGGAGGTTGTAGTAGTCCATCTTACTTTCACAATCCACCTGGCGTGTATGCAGGTGAACGTGTACAGAATGGTGGTGGTTCTGTCGCTAACAATCCTGCCGCAGGTGGTTCTGTTCTAAGCGCAACCTCAAACACAGATGGCGCAGGTTCTAACGGTGGCGGTGGTTGGGGTCGCTCTGGTGAGAATGGTGGAGGTGCTGCTGGTTATGCTATTAATACAAGTCTGTCGTATACTTATACAAATAATGGAAACGTCTACGGAAGTGTATAATGACTAATATAACATTGACCCCAGAAGAGCTAGAGATTATACTAGACAGATCAGCTAAGCGTGGAGCTAAGTTAGTTCTACGTGAGTTAGGGCTACATGATGAGTCTGCTGCTGAGGATATGCGTGAAGTACGTAACCTATTAACAACGTGGCGACAAACACGTTTAAGTATATGGAACACATTCGTTAAAATAACAACCGTTGCTATATTCAGCTTTGTTGCTGCTGCTATATGGATGAAGCTGGGTAATTAATAAGGACTATTAAAATGGCTATGAAATTTGGTGGATTTACACCTGAACAAATGGGTAAGATAATACCAGAGATGCAAGGTATGCAAGCAGACGAGCAAGCGGCATTCTTAGCGGCTTCACCTAAAGCGGCATCTACGCTAGGTAAGATGGCAGAGGTAGCTCAGAAGAAAATTAGTATGGCTAAAGGTGGTTATGTTCAAGGTTATCAAGTAGGCGGTACTGTACAAAATCCTCCTATTCAGTTTGACCCAATGCAGTTTGACCCAAATGACCCTAATATGAAACTACCTACACAACCATTAATGTACAATGCTCCTGCTGACTATAGTGGTATGTCTTATGAAGAAGCTCAACAGCTACAAAATAGAATGACTAGAGATGTATTACCAGAAGCACAACAGAAAGCAGTTAATGAGGCTATAGCTAAAGGCCCTGCATCTACGCCAAATTTTACACCTCCTTCTCAAGCGACTGATTTTAAAACAGCATTAGATACTGCACAGTTAGAATATTCTAATGCAGAAAAAGCCGCATCAGAAGCTATGGCTAAATCTCAAGCAGATCCATCCAATGCAGATTTAGCTAAAGCAGCTGAAGACGCTCAGAACGCAGTTAATGCATCTCAAACAAAAATGAATGCAGCAGATAAAGCATTTAAGACTATAGCTGCACCAAGTATATCTGAATACACTACTGTTGCAACAAATGATCCTGCTTCTATGATAAAGAAACCAGAAGTAGAAAAGATCACAGAAGAAGACAAACAAGCGGGTATGATTGATCCTACTACAGGACAAGTTGATCCTGCAAGTGAAGCAAAAGTTACAACTGCTACACCTACATCAGATGCAACCTCTCCTGAAGTACAACCTGCGGCATCATACGAACCTCTAACAGCTTCTGCATCTATAGAAGATGTTATGTCTAGACTAGAAGCGGCTACAGGTAAGCCTAGTGCTGAAGCACTTGTAGATGCACAGAGTATGAAACCAGAAGACTTAGCACAGTTAGGTGTATCTGTAGAGCAAATAGCTGAAGCACAAAAGGTTGTAGCACCTGACGCACGTAAAGTAGAAGATGGTGAACTCATATCAGGTTCTACTGTTGATATGGATCGTGTTAAAGCTGAAACAAACTTTGAAGCGGCTACAGGCGCACCATCAACAGATGCTACAGTACAAGGTCAACTTACAGGCTTGATGGCAGACTTTGAAGGTAAAACAC
>Ga0206682_10003417_pt1 | contig 13559 bp, 9 predicted proteins | sample M240m12015metaG_FD_155444 | JGI IMG/M metagenome (GOLD analysis project Ga0206682, IMG submission 155444) | Ammonia-oxidizing marine archaeal communities from Monterey Bay, California, United States - M2 40m 12015 | ecosystem: Environmental > Aquatic > Marine > Intertidal zone | place: USA... | reverse complement strand
CCACTCGCAGCGCCACTCGCAAGGATACTCGTAGAGCCGCGCGCAGAGCCACTCGCAGAGCCACACGCAAGGATACTCGTAGAGCCGCGCGCAGAGCCACTCGCAGAGCCACACGCAAGGCTGAACGTAGAACTGGCCCAGCTGTTGGTAGAAAAGTAAGAAGGGCTGAAAGAGTTGATGCTGTATCTAAAATTCTATCGGCCGCAGCGGGTGTTAAGCGCAACGTCCCAGCTAGAAGAGTAAAATCACCTCCAGCTGATGATGTTGATTCATTCTTAGCTGGTATTGAAACATCTAGTTCATACGGATTAAAAGAAGTTTTTAAGGGAGATGACAAAGGCGATCGTGTAGTTAAACGTGGACCGATGAAAAAAAGAAAGATTACGCCTCCAAAAATCCCTAAAAATAGACGTGGAAAAAAGATTGAAGAAGAAGAAACAACTGGACCACTCGATCCAGCGAATATTAAGGGACAAGAAGTAAATGTAAAAAGAGGAAAACCTGTGAAAGCAAAGACTAAAAGAAGAGGAGCTAAGAAACAATCTGCATGGATGGAACATGTTAAAGCTTTTTATCAAGAAAAGAAAAAGGAAGACCCAGGCTATAAATACTCTCAAGCATTAAAAGACGCAAAATCTACATACAATAAATAAATTTATGTTATTTTTTTTATTTTTATTTTTATTTTTATTTTATATTTTATAATATATAGTAAATGGAAATTACACAGGATGATATTGATGAGTATGATAAGTTACATGAATCAAATAAAAAACTAATTATTAAAAAAAATACATTGAATCATTTATTAAAAGGACCACAAAGTTCCGCAATCATAGCGGTACTAGATAAAGTAGCAAGTAATAATATAGACGGTGTAACAGATGACCATGTAAGTTTTGTTAAGATGTTACAACTTAATAATTATGATATTAACAAAATAATTGATGATCATGTAAAAAACATAAGTATGAAGGTAAACCAACCCGACACTCCTGCTAGCACCGAGTCCAGCCCCACGCCGACGGCAGAGCGCACCCCATGGACAAATCCCCGTGCCAGATCGCTATTACCGCCGGCTGACACGCCCAGTAAATAATTAATCATGAGATTACTGATGTTTTCAAGCAAGTGGGGAGCAAGTTACGAAGCAATCGTTTGGAATTAGTGGTTTGCTAAACATATTTGGTTAATCTTTTATATATATTTTTTACCAGTAATATTTTTTTATTTTTATATAAGTAATATTATATATATATGGCACGTTCAAAGAAAAACCGATACGTGAAAAGGACGTTAAGAAAGAAAAATAAGAAAGAAGTAAAAAGTAAAAAACGTCGTTCAAATAAAGTCAGACGTAATAAAAGAACAGTCAAAAAGAAAAAGATTAATCTTCAAATCGGTGGAAGTATTAAGCCTTTAATGGGTATGTTACATCATATGATTGAAAGAGATGTTATAGAATATCTTCCAACAACTAAACTATTAGATGTAGAGGCTTCTAAAAATCATTATCTTGAAATGACAGATTATTTAGGTTTACAAGAAATTATTGAAAGTGATGAAAATCTAAAGAAATCTCCAAAAATAAGAAAATTGTTTGACTATGATTCATATCAAATAAATGATAAAGATATGTATTTTGTTTACAAAGATTTTAAGTGTGAAAATATATTCAAAGAAGTTGATAAATATTATGTATACATCCTTTATTTTTACCTTATGGAATGTAATATATCACGAAATGAAAAAATTCAATTAAAGGGTGGGGCGGTTGATAATAATAATGATCCTGTAGAAAAACCAGTTGAACCAATACCAACACCAATACCAGTAACACCTGAAGCAGCACCGGCAGCACCAGCAGCACCGGCAGCACCAGCAGCACCGGCAGCACCAGCAGCACCAGCAGAACCAGCAGCAGCACCATTCCCCGCGACACCCGAAGCTGCTCCAGCACCGGCTGCTCCAGCACCGGCTGCTCCAGCACCGGCTGCTCCAGCACCGGCAGCACCAGAAGCTACTCCAGAACCACCAGCAGCTGAGGAAGTTCCATCGCCAGAAACACCAATACCTGAAGGTAATCTCAAAGCCCAAGATACGAATTCAGATCCTGTTTCAGAACCATATTCTCCAGAAGTATCTCCAGATGCTGAACCTGTCCCAGAAACTGAAGAAACTCCTGAAGATGAAGGTGGAGAAAAGGATTTGGAAAAAGAAATGGATGATACTGAAAATGTAGTTATCGAAGGACCACAAGAAGGAGACGCTGAAGAAGATATGGAAGATAAAATAGAATTAGCTACCGATTTAGATTTACCTGGATTTGAAGAATATGAAGAAACACGTAAGATGTTAGATATGAAGAGTGATGTAGTTGATGGAAAGATAAAAGTAAGCAATAGTAACCTTATAAAATATAAGGTTAATTGGTTTAACATTTGTATGGGTATTGATGTCTTTGACATGGGTTTTGAAAATAAAGTTTCTCGTAAGCTCAATGAATTAGGTATCAAACCATTCAAAAGAAACAAATACTTAGAAAAAGTAAAATTAATTTTAGAAGACGAAGATATGACAAATGAATTTAGAACTACAATTTATAATAGACTCCTTGAAAATTGTAAAGAGCCTCAAGATTACATGGATTTAGTAGAAGATTGTAGAGATGCCCCTACTGAAGGGTTAGGAGTATCATTCGGTATGTATAAAAAATGTCAAGAAGAAGGAATGGATGATAATAGTTTACTATACTTACACGACGGATACAAAAATATTTTAAACAACAATAAGACTATTATAAATAATGTAGATATGACTTTAATATTATTAAACTGTGATATAAGGCAAAAAGTCCTTTCAATTCATATTTCTTTAGAATTACTAAGGAAACAAAATGAAAAGAAAATGGTTAAATCTATCTTAGATAACATATATGAGATTGATAAACCTGTAATAAAACAAGTAGAAGAAGAATTGAGAAATAAGATAGCACAAGAAAAAATAGAAAGAAGCAAATTATTTAACGAAGTTAATAGACAACAAATTGAAGAAAGAAAAGAGCAAATCATTAAGAAACGCGAACCAGCTATAATTAGTGCTATTATGGAGAAGATGAGAAAAGAAAAATCCGACGAAGAACCTATAATAGAAACAGATAATGTTAAAGAATTTATAGAAAACGAAGACAAAAATACGGATAGTTTCATAGAAGAACAAGGGAAATTATTGAGAGACCAAAATGTTGCGGCAGCTGCTGCTGGAGGTGGTGAAGAAAATGAAGCTGAAACCGAAACAAATATCAACGAAAGCGAACTCTTACAAGAAGGTAAAAACTCTGAAATAAATGATGGTTATGATATTTTTAATAAAGAAACAAGAGCTAGGTTTTGTAAAGATATTAGTACTAACGGTATTATAAATAAGAGTGATTTACACCCATTATTGAATAGATGTAGCAATTTTTAGATTGAAAATTCAAACTCATCATTTTCACAGTAATCATCTTCTTCTTCCCCAAATACTTCTTCTTTTAGTAAATCATCTATATTTTTATTATTTACTGTTACAAAATCTTCTTCTGTAGCATTAGCATCTGAAAGTTCTGAAATAAGTTTTTCTTCATCTAGATAGATATCGCACATCCCAGTCCCAGCTTTAATAATTTGACCCATCATAATGTTACTTGACACACCATTAAGTTTGTCTTTTTCACCAAAGATACCTGCTTTAATAAGTTGATCTGTAGTATCTTCAAATGAACACTTAGCAAGAGGACCAATGTCTCCACGATTGATACCTTGACGATTAATAGCAGTTAGAATCCCCTTATTTGTCATTATATCGCAAAGGAGTTCTATATGACGATCATTAATATAGGAACCTTCAAATTCAATAACTTCTGTTATCTGCTCAATAAGAAGTTCTCTCGCTGCTTCAATACCTAGACATCCATAAACTTCAATAATATCATTTGAATATGTATGAATGAAATCAACATACATTGAATTGAATACGTCAAGAAGATTGACACCATCTGTTTCTAGAATCCATGTCTTTTCTTTATTTATTTCTCCATCCGTAAAAGCATGGTAGTCTTGTTCACTCATAACTATATTTGTAATGTTTTTGATACCCTTAATTACAACATTACTTAAAATATCTTCTTGAATGTTCTTAAAAATTGAGATGATATCACTTTGATCGGATAAACCATTTAGTTGTTCATCTTCAGTTCCATTTATTTCAGCTTTTATAGATAAACGACCAATCAACTCACTTGAATTATCATCTGAATAGATAAATTCTAGTTTATCAATATCATATTCCATTAGTGCGATGTAAATATCTTCCATAACAATACCCTTATCCATCATAAGTTCCTTATTGAATGTAAATCTTATGATCCATGGACATTTATCTTCATAAGTGGCATCTTCGCCATTTTCAAAATCCAAGAATGTTTTATACATTTGTAGCATACCCTTATCATCTTTAATTTCAGTATCAAAGTCATTATTCTTAGGGTCATAGTATATTTGATTCTTAATTACAATATCTCTAAGAATAGTATATTCTAGTTTATTTTTAGCATATTGCGATTTATTCTGAAACATACCAAATTCATCTTTAAGGCGAATGATAGTTGATGGAGCCTTTAGATTCTTTGTAACACCAAGTAACTCCCTTAGACGAGGAATACCACGAGTAACATTAGACTTAGCACTTACACCAGCATAGTGAAACGTATTAAGTGTCATTTGTGTGGCTGGTTCACCAATACTTTGAGCAGCGATAGCACCAACCATCTCGCCGGGAGATATCTTTGACTTTTCATAGGTTTCTTTAATAGTATCAATTATCTTTTCATATTCTGCCTTTTGTATCTTAAACTTTTTAATAAGTGCCTTTGGATGTAGATGAACATCAATGAGAACTGAAAGAATTGTATTTTCTTTTTGTTCAATATTTTCTTTGAGAGCATAATTCTGATTTAATATCTCAATCGGAGATATGTCTGACTTACTATTTTCCTTTTTACATACATTTGTAACAATACGAGCAATATGTACTGGGAACCGAACACTATTTGATATCTTATTGTTTTTGAAAACATTCTTATACATATATATCTTATTTTGAAGGATTGCATAAAATGCTTCTTCTAGATCATCTTCAAAATTATCATCCATACGATCAATTGCTTCTTCAGTGAGAATATCTTCCCATTTTGTATCTTTATCAAAGATGAAACCTTTACATATTTCTTCAGTAGTCATATCTATGATGATTAAACTTTGATCTTCAACAGAACAAGCATCCATACCATCTTCACCATACTTGAATTGAACTATACAATCAGAGTTATTTCTAACACTTCCATCATATCCAACCCTTAAGTCTTCCATAGACTTGACAAGTTTCCTTTGAAGGTAACCTGTTTCAGATGTCTTTACAGCTGTATCAATAAGACCTTCTCTCCCTCCCATAGCGTGGAAGAAGTATTCTTGGGGTGTTTGTCCAGATATGAATGAGTTTTCTACAAACCCTCTTGCTTCCGAAGAGTCATCATATTTACTGTAATGTGGAAGCGTTCTGTCTTGATAACCATATGGGATACGTTTACTCTCTACATTTTGTTGTCCTAGGCACGCAACAATCTGTGCTATATTAGTCGCCTTACCTTTAGATCCCGAATTAACCATATTTGTTACTCTATTCTTTTGATCTAAGTTAGATAGACCAATATTACCAGTCTGTGAAAGAGTATTATTTAGAATACTATTTACCTTACTTTCAAAGTATTCGCTATTTGTCTTTCCTGAAAAGTTTTCAAAGATATCTAGATGAAACTCCTGCATAATCTCATTAATCTTAAGTTTGTTTTTCTCAATAACTTCTTTGATCTTTACATTTGTTACATCATCGGCAATCATATCGCCAATTCCAACACTAAAACCTTCAATGATTAAGAAGTAAGATGTTATTTTTTGCATATCATCGATAAAATCCTTTGTAGCTTTGGAACCAAGATCATTATAAATTGTATGGATTAGACCCTTTGAAGTTTTAGTAAAGATACCTTTATCTAAACCTCCTGAAATTAGTTTTCCATTCTTAATAACAACTTTGTTGAGATAATCATCTGAATCTGTATCATGAGATGAATTCTTCATAGTTAGATTGATACTTTCAGGGATAATGTAAGACATAATGTCTTTTCCAGACCATAACTTAACCTTTTCACCAAATACATCAATATCTAGAGAATGTTCCGGGGGCATCCCACCTTTTCTCTTGAATGAACTTAATGTTGATACTAGATTCATCATTTGATTCTTAGTAAAGTAGGATGTTTCAACATTTTCTTTTACAACTGGTTCTGATTTCTTCTTTATTGGATAAATATTTGTATTGTTTGAAAAGTAATAACTATCAACACCAATCCCTTCATGTGTAATTGTTTCACCCTTTGTTAGCTTATTAATACCTAAGAGGGTATCTTGAACAATAGCTATAATAGGTTTATTTTCCCTCGGAGAAATAATTTGATAGTTTACAGAAGCAATGTTCATTAGTTCTGAGACACACGCAATTGATTGTGGAACATGCATATTCATTTCATCACCATCAAAATCAGCATTATATGGAGGAGTAACACTTACATTAAGGCGGAAAGTATTACCTTCCATTACCTTTACTCTGTGTCCCATCATGCTCATTTTGTGAAGGGACGGCTGGCGGTTGAATAACACGTGATCACCATCCTGTAGATGTCTGTGAACAATGTATCCATTCTTAAGTTCAATATCATCTATATTAGATTTTGTAATTGTAACATTTGTTTTATCATGCTTAACAATCATCTTAATTCCAGGATAATTATTAACACCATTTTGAAGTAATTCGTTTAACTTTTCTTTATTGAAATCATTGACTATTTCGGGATAAGTTAGATTTTTAGCAATTGAAATAGGAACACCAAGTTGGTCAAGTTCAATATTAGGATCTGGAGTAATAACACTTCTTGCCGAAAAGTCAACCCTCTTACCCATAAGATTATTCCTTATACGTCCATCTTTACCCTTTAGACGCTGTCTTATAGCTTTAAGGGCTCTCCCAGAACGATGAACTGCTTGAGCAATTCCAGGAAGTTCATTATCTACAAGAGTAGCAATATGATATTGAAGGACTTTTGACCAGTCATCAACAACTTCAATACGACTATTTGATTCTATCTTTTGTTTGAGTGTATTATTACACTTAATAATATCGCAAAGTTTATGTGTTAAATCATCATCCATCCTTTGAGAATCATCCTGCTTTACAGAAGGCCTTACAGATGGAGGTGGAACAGGAAATACAGAACAGATAAGCCAATCTGGACGACACCAAGTATCTGTAAAACCCATTATATTTACATCTTCATCTGAAATTCTTTCTAGAATCTCTTTTACTCTTTCAATGGAAATCTTTTGTGTTTTTAAAGAAGAATCATCTAACTTTTTCCATACAGCAGTAATACCATCCATACCTTCAAGCTTAATTTTATCAGGTTGTTTTGCTCCACAACCATCATCATTTTCTTGACCACATCTGTTTATTTTTTGACATAGATTGTATATTTCATTCCAACGAACTTTATTCGGCTTTTTCATTAAAGACTTAACCATAGGTGAATCTTTATCAATCAAAAGCTTTGAACATTGTAGACATGTACATTTTAGTACCTTTAAAACATATTGAACAAATTGCCAATGATAAACAGGTCGTGCAAGCTCCACATGTCCAAAATGACCAGGACAATCAATATTATTCTGACCACATGTAGAGCAAACCTTGCCCATCTCAGTAGTACCCATACGTGGATCGAATAGACCCTTAATTACAGGTGTATCTTTTTCATATGTTTCATGTTTTGTTATTTCAACCACTGAACGGGATTTTATTTCTTCTGGACCCAAAATACTAAATTGAACTCCAATAACATTGTTTGTTTCTGGTTCCGTATATTGTTTGTTCATACCTATTATAATATCTATTATCTTTTTTTTTAAATAAAAATCAAATTTTAGAAATTTGAAAAACATATAAAAAAAAATTATAAAGTAATATTACTACAAACTATTAAATGGAAAACGAAAAAAACTCTCATAATATGATTACCCGATCAAAGAAAAATAATAATGATGAAGAACCTGAAAAAGAAAACAATCTTGTCCTTGAAAAAGTAGACAGTAGTGGTAACTTAATGGATTTAATTGATGATAGTGAACCAAATGATTTTGATGAAGAGATGCTTAAAAAAGAAATTGACAGACTAAGGGGAGGGTCACCAAAGAAAGGTAAATCACCAAAGAAAGGTAAATCACCAAAGAAAGGTAAATCACCCTCTAAAAAAATCAGCAAAAGAGAGAAGAATCCTAATATTATGGACTTAATACTACCTTATATTCTAATGAGCGCATTTGGTTCCCAACAAGATCTTAAAAAAAAGAAATCTCGTAGAAATCGTAAAATTAATATAGATGAACTAATAGAAGAACAAAATATAGAAATAAAAATAGAAGATATGCCGGTAGAAGAACAAATAGAAGAAGAAACTTCCGAAGATTCAAGTGAAGAATCACTATCTTCTGAAGAAGATGTTGATCTTGATGATATTAACTTTGAAGAAGATGATTCTGATGAAGACTATGAAGAAGATAGTGAAACGGATGAAGAACTTGAAGAATCATCAGATACAGAAGAAGAGTTTGAGTATGATGAATACGATGATAAATTCATAGAAATAATTGAAGATGATATTCATGAAGATCAAGAACTTGAATATTTTCAAGATCTAACACCTGAAGAAAAACAAAAACATATTACAGAACTTGAAGAAATAAAAAAGATAAACAAATCAAATATACCATTACGTTTTAAGATCTTGAATTCTGATATGGATATTAAAACAAAATCAATTGCTATTGAAAATATAGAAAAACTAGGGGAAATGGATGTATCAACTGGAGAATATTGTAAAATTGATAAGTGGATTAATGGTCTTATCAAGATTCCCTTTGGAAAATTTAGAGATATAGAAATTACAGAAAAAAATACAAATGAAGAAAAGAGAAAATTTCTATATAATATATATTCTACACTCGATAAAGCAATTTATGGACATAAAGAAGCTAAAATGCATATTCTACAAGTAATTGGTAAATGGATCAAAAACCCTACATCACAAGGAAATGTTCTTGCTCTTCAGGGACCAATGGGTAATGGTAAAACAACTCTTGTCAAAGAAGGAATAGCCAAAGCTATCAATAGACCATTCGCATTCATCGCTCTTGGAGGGGCATCTGATTCTGCTTTCTTTGACGGGCATTCTTATACATATGAAGGTTCTCATTGGGGGAGAATTATTGATATACTTATTGAATCTAAATGTATGAATCCGATAATTTACTTTGACGAACTTGATAAAGTAAGTGAAACCTTTAAAGGAGAAGAGATTATCCATCTATTGACACACCTAACTGATCCTTCACAAAATACACTCTTCCAGGATAACTATTTTCCCGGGGTCCATATTGATCTTTCAAAGTCTCTCTTTATATTCTCTTTTAATGATGAATCAAAAGTTGACCGGATTCTTAAAGACAGAATGTATGTTATCAATACAAAAGGATTTAAACCAGATGATAAAATAGAAATTTGCAAAGATTATATACTCCCCGAATTGATGAATACATTTATGTTCAACAAAGAAGATATATTATTTGAAAAAGAAGCTTTAGAATATATAATCAATACATTTACAGAAAAGGAAGAAGGTGTGAGAAACCTTAAAAGATGTCTTGAAACAATAATTTCAAAGATAAATATCTATAATCTTTCTCAAAGTGAAAGTGAAGAAAACAAAATACCACTTACATTTAAACTTGATAATTTTAAGATACCTCTAAATGTAAGCAAAGAAATTGTAGAGACGTTACTATCTAAAAAGGAAGATAATTATAAGCCTCCTGAACACATGTACATGTAAGTATACATAAATATAATGAAATATTTAAATTTTTATCAATTATTTTTTTATCAAAAATATCATTTTTCTATAATTTTATTTATTTTAAGTAAATGGTCCGTAAAAATTATAAATGGAATATTTCGATTGAAGAAGGAAAGAAAATAGTAGATGATAAGGTAATGAGTATTTTAACCGACAGAGGTAAAATTGAACTATCTGAATTAAATTTCCTTATCCTTTCTAGAAGTCGCGATATTACCATTGAAAATAATAAAAAGAAAAAGAACCTACAAAATTTTATACGTAATGTTCTAGGAGGATTACGTAATTATCTTGAAATGAATAAAAAATACGATATTACTCAAAAAGGAATTGAAGTGTTTGTTGATATAAAGAAAAATATAGAAGGAGAGGATATTTACTTTTTAAATGATTGGGTCATAGTAGAATAATTATCTATAGATATAGATATAGATATAAAACATGGGTAACTTTATGTCTTCAGAAAGTGAAAAGAAAAAAGAAGAAGATTCGGAACCTGAACCTGAACCTGAATCAAAATCAGAACCGGAGCCTGAGTCAGAACCAGAAGAAAGATTAAGTGAAAATGGTAATAAATATTGCCAAGGATACCTTGTAACACATTGTAATTTAAGTAAATATCCGCCAAATCCTCAGAATTCAATGGATAATCCTAATATAGCTAAATGTAATCAACGTTTTGTACCTGTCTCTAAAACAGAATCTACCACGGGATATTTACAATGTAAGCTTAGTAAAGATGGAAATACTTGTAATATGTGGAATGATATTGATAAATCTGATAAAGTTAAATGCGATTTAGAAGTAGATGGTTTACCATATTGTGAATCTGATATATTATATGGTCCCGGAACATCTTCTTTTGTAGGTAAATCACCCCTTTTCCAGAAGTTAGAGGCACCCAAGCTGAATGCTTTAGTAAAGGCTCAAAAAGGAAAATGTCGTTGTGAAGATGGAAAAAGCGTTAAAGGTGAAACTCAAACTATAAAGCTAGTAAATTCAATTAAGATGCCTACATACAATTGGTATTGTGGATGAATATTTTATTAAATAATATATATATTTGTATTATATAAATGTTTGATATTGATTCTAAGATGCAAAAAGTCTTATTATTTTATTTAGCGATAAATGCTGTAGTTTACTATTACAAACCTACATTTTGTTTTGATGAAAAAGGAAACTTTAAAGACTTTGGTGTTGGAGAAAAAAAAACAATTGTTCCTTTCTGGCTTATAACACTTGCGATAAGTATGTTGTTTTACCTTTATATTTCTGTTCAAAATGACGATTTTGTTTGATATCTTTTCTTATTATATATTTTTTTATAACCTACTATGAAACCAGAACTTGTTGACTTAGAAGAAATCTTTAAAGAAAATTCATCTATATTTTTAAAAGAAAAGAAACCTGGTTTACCAGTTTCTAAGCCTAAAAAGGTAGATTATAAAGTTAGTTACAATTCTCTCTTTAATTTTTTAGGATTATGTATTGTAATAATTGGCTTATACTTTCTTAATAAACGAAAAAAAGAAAAAGAAGAACGAAAACAAGAATTGGAAGGAAAAATCTATAAACTAAAAGATATTATAAAAAATAATAATGAGTTCATACTTTAATATATTTATAATTATAAAAGAATAATGTCAGGGCAAAGTGATGTTGATTATTATCTAGAAAGTATAAGTGTTTTTTACGATGAAAAGCTTAAATTTTTATCAACAAAGGACAATTTTCTAAGATGTAAAGGGTGTCCTACAAATAAAGAATTCAAAGAAGAATATGATAGAGTTAGTTTGAGTTGTGGAGGTAAAGATGGTGATAAAGATTGTGGAATGAAAATAGTTATTAATTTCCCTAAATATGTTCATTATGAAAAAGATATGGATTTATTGAAAAATGAACTTGAGGCGGGATTAAATTTAGAGAAGATAAATGAATTTATGGATGTTTCTGAAAGTATCGAAAAAGATACTAGAAAAAGAAAAAAGATAGAAGAAGAAATGAAAAAAATAACAGACAATTTTTACAAAATTAATGTCCAAAATAAAAAAAAAGATATTGAAAACTTTTACAGGAGTAGAGTAGAAAAAACTAAAAGGTGTAGAGAAATATTAAAAGACATCAATAACTTTGGAGAAAGTGAAAAAGTATTATTAAGAAAAGAATATGTGTCACTTGTTAAACGATTAAATGAAGAATACATTGATATTAAAAATTTGATAGAAACATTTCAACCATATCATATGGTTAAAAAGCCCAAAGTAACACTAATGAATAAAGTAGAAAGTGAAAAAAAGAAAATAAAAAAGAAAAAGAAACCCCAAGAAATTGATGGTATAAAGTTTACCCAGGGTGATATTGTAAACTGGGTTAATAAAGGGGTCGTTACAAGTGGATTTATAAAGAGTTCCACTGAAGTAAAAGGGATGTATAAAATAGTTGATGAAAATGGAAAGACATTTTATGTCCCTAAAGATCAAATAAGAAAGGGTGAATTTGAACCTGAACCACAAATGGAAGAAGTTCAAGAAGTCCAAGAAGTCCAAGAATCTCCTAAACCAGAAAAACAAGGAAAACTATATTACTACAGTAATTCTAAAGAAAACAAATGGCTCTCTACATTCAATCTAGCAAATCCATTTAAATATAATGGTATTGAATATCCAACAGTTGAAAATGCTTTCCATTCACAAAAAGTAGCTGATAATGATCCCATGGTTGAAGAATATCGGATGGCATTGTCAACCATTGTCGCTGATGTACTAACGCCAAATGATGCTAAAAAATTTGGTGGTAAAACATCATTCAAAGAAAACAAATTTACTTTAAGAAGTGACTGGAATAGTGTAAGATTAAAGATAATGGAAGAAATATCTAGAGAATATTATCAATCAAATAGAGAATTTATCGATAAATTGATAAATACTGAAGAAAAACTACTAATCCATAAAGGATTTAGAATAGATGACTACTGGGGTGTAAAAAAGGATGATAAAGGTGAAAATAATCATGGGAAAATATTAATGAAGTTGAGAGAAGAGTTTAAAAATGATTAATTATCAGTTAGAAGATTTGAAAGTTTCAAAGCACGAATCATGCGAGTTACACCAATACCTCCGCCAGACCTTTGAAAGAATGGTTTCTTAAGGAATTCTTCAAGTTCTGCTTCAACGCGTGCCTTTCCAAATTGTGCGAATAGCGTATTTGCGTATTCACCTCCAGAAATAGTGTAAAAGGTATCGCGCATAGCCTTAGGATCGCAACTACGCTCAGCACTTCCAATAGTTTCAATTCCATGCATGATAACATCAATCTTGTTAGAATGAAGCTTGCTATCATGAAGCCTCATGTTCCAAAAGGGAGAGGTCCTTTCAGGAAAGTTCTCAAGGAAAAATACAGGTCCATGATCTTCACCAAGCTTTTCTTCATGTTCATTTTCTAATTCACCAGTCTGAACATCAACACCATATGCCTTACAAACATTATCGTAATCATC
>Ga0206682_10003415_pt1 | contig 13571 bp, 11 predicted proteins | sample M240m12015metaG_FD_155444 | JGI IMG/M metagenome (GOLD analysis project Ga0206682, IMG submission 155444) | Ammonia-oxidizing marine archaeal communities from Monterey Bay, California, United States - M2 40m 12015 | ecosystem: Environmental > Aquatic > Marine > Intertidal zone | place: USA... | reverse complement strand
CCCCAGTATCTTTGTCTTGAAAAGAGCCAGTCTCTTAACTTATATTGGACTGACTTAAGCCCATTACCTGATTTTTCTAACCATTTTATAACAACCTTTTTGCCTTCCTTCACGTCCAGACCATTTAACTCAATATGTTCGTTACTTGAGTTAATTAACTTACTCTTATCATTTCCTGTGAAAGCTTCAATTGAAAGGTCACCTCCACTAACAACTTCAAGGATTGGAATATTAAATTTTCCAGCAAATTCATAATCCCTCTTATCGTGCCCAGGAACTGCCATAATTGCACCTGTGCCATAACTCATCAGAACATAATCAGCGATCCAAATTTGTATCTTTTTATTATTTATAGGATTTATTGCATAGGCGCCAGTGAAAAAACCTGTTTTATCTTTATTTAACTCCCCTCTGTCTAAATCACTCTTTTTTTGAGACTGTAGGATGTAGTTATTTAGAAGTTCCTCTTTTTCAGGTAAAATCAATTTTGAAGCAAATGGATGTTCAGGTGCCAAAACAACATAAGTCGCACCAAATAACGTATCAGGTCTAGTTGTGAAAACTTCAATTTCATTTTTAATAGAGGGAAGTTTAAAGGTTACCTTAGCCCCTATTGATTTACCAATCCAATTTTTCTGTAACTCTTTAACACTTTCGGGCCAGTCAAGATCATCTAATCCTTCTAGAAGAGATTCAGCGTATTCTGTGATTTTAAACATCCATTGTCGCATGGGCTTTCTTATTACTGGATGTCCGCCAATTTCAGACTTACCATCGACTACTTCTTCATTAGCAAGAACAGCTTTTAATTCAGGGCACCAATTAACAGGTACTTTAGCTTCATAGGCTAAGCCCTTTTTATATAATTGAAGGAAAATCCACTGTGTCCATTTATAGTATTTCTCGTCTGTGGTATTTATTTCTCTATCCCAATCATAAGAGAAACCAAGCATTTTGATTTGCCGCTTAAAGTTTTTAATATTTTCTTCTGTTGTGATTTTAGGATGAGTCCCAGTTTTAATAGCATACTGTTCTGCTGGTAAACCAAATGCATCCCAACCAATTGGATGTAAAACGTTAAAATTATTCAACCTCTTAAATCTAGAATAAATATCAGTGGCAGTATAACCTAAGGGATGACCAACGTGAAGTCCTGCTCCTGAAGGGTATGGGAACATGTCTAAGATATAGCATTTTTCTTTATCAGGGTCGATTTCTGATTTGAAAGTTTTTTCATTTTCCCAAATGTCTTGCCATTTGGATTCTATTTTTAGATGATTATATTTCATAAAAAAAGGGATGTAAAATTAAGCTTACATCCCTTTAAATAAAATTCTTTAAAAAATTCTCAAAATGAGAACTCAAACCCAACGGAAATATTTTGATCGTTCATATCATAAAGATTGGCGATTCCTTTATTTTCATTTTTCCCTGGATCATATCTACTATTGTATTTATTGGTAAAGTTGAAATTCACATTTATTGCTTCATAAAAAGTAGATAACGTAATCTTTAACTCGTGTTCAAGTAAGAAATCTTTTTTCATCTCTTCAAAATTTCCTACTTTAGGTTTGTAATAAAACCTATAATCAAAAACTAGATTATCATCTAGTAATTTTAATTTAATCTTTGGTCTTAGGGAATGTCTGAAAAAATTATTTTCACCACCTAGATCAATAGAATCTCCCCCCACATAGAAAGAGTCAACTAAAGTAGAGTCAGTATAGTAATAATCAGCATAAGTTAAAGAAGAATCTGTTCTAACATAGTCAATTCCTCCGATAGTAGTGTCAGGTGTAATCCAATAATAATAATCAGAATCGAATTCTGACAGAACGTAATCATACTCCCCATACCAAATAGAATCCGTATATGCCCAGTTATAATTTCCTACAGCGGAAGAATCAGTGTAGCGATAGAAAGAGTCATAAGTTTCAGATTCAGAGAGAAATGCATAGCTAATAGAGAACCACCTAAATAGGCCTAGTTTAGCTCCAAAACCAATGTTTTGTCTATTTTGTAAACCAGTAGTCTTGTCAAAAGTTTTCTGATAAAAAAGAAATGGAGAAAATCTTTGGTTAGCCCACACATCAAATTTCAAAGTAATGGATTGATCGTCAGAAAATGGCTCACCATCAATTAAATCATCGGATCTATTGAATGCTAAAAATAGTTCTGTATCTTTAAGCGGACCGGCATCACCAATCAATGTGTAATCAAAACCATAATATAAAGAGCGAAAATTAGTATTTCCCTGATCCTCTGAAAAACTTATTTCAACGTTAGTATACATTTCGCCTGTTTCTTCTTCTACGGCTAACGTATCTTCACTTTGAGAGTATAAAAACCCAACGAAAGATATTGTTATGATAAATCTTAGATTTTTGAATTCAAACATAAATACAGCCTTCTATTTTGATGTTAATTATAGTATATATTATTATAAAAAAAAAGGGCGCTGAAAGCGCCCTTTTTAAGCTTCGAAAAAGTGGTGTTACTTTGAACCAAAAGCTTTAGAGAAAAAACCTTTCTTTTTTCCCTTCTTCTTCTTCTTCATTTTCTTACCTTTCTTCTTCTTCTTTTTGATATCTGCACTTGCTACTACAGTTTCTCCTGTTTTTGTTACAGTGGTTTCAGCTGGAAGCACTGATACAAAAGAAAACATTAACAAAGCAGACATGACTGTTTTTAATAAGCGAGCCATTTTATTCTCCTTTTTTATGATTAATCATAACCAATTATATTAACTTGGTCTCTGAAATATATTTTATGTAAGAACAAAGAGTCAAGACATATAAACACGTTAAATAATTAAAGTGATAATTGCCACACGCAATATTAATATTTCTGATATTTTTTATTAATATTTTTTTTTATGTTTCACACTAGTTTTGTGGAACTTTTTAAGGTTTTAAGCTTTTATGCATATAAATAAGGAGACTTTTAATTGATTAAAATTAAAAATTTAACAAAAAATTACGATGATGTTAAAGCAGTGAAGTCAATTTCATTTGATCTTGAAGATGCTCAAATTGTTGGTTTTTTAGGTGCTAACGGCGCAGGAAAAAGCACAACGCTTAAAATGATAACCGGATATTTAGCTCCTACATCAGGTAATGTTTTTGTAGATGGTAAAAATATAATTGACGACTGTATTGAAATTCAAAAAGAGATTGGTTATTTACCAGAATTGAACCCTCTGTATACTGAGATGAAAGTTCACGAATACTTAAAATTTAATGCCGAAATACGTCATATAGTTGGCGATGATTTCAAGGAAGCTCTAACTCGTGTTGTATCTGAATGTGGTCTTCAGGGAGTAGTGCACAAAACTATTGGTAATTGCTCAAAAGGCTATAAGCAACGTATTGGTCTAGCAGCGGCAATGATACATGACCCTAAAATTCTTATACTTGATGAGCCCGTTACTGGACTTGACCCAAATCAGATTGTAGAAATTCGAGAATTAATAAAAAAAGTTGGAAAAAAGAAATTAGTTTTAATGTCTTCACATATCTTACAAGAAATACAGGCAACCGTTGACCGTATTATCATTATAAATAATGGTGAAATTATTGCAGATGGTACAAGTAAAGAATTAATTGATGGTGCGAAAGATCTCACAACATTAACACTTTCAGTTGAAAACTCTGATGATAGTACAATTGAGAACATTAAAGCTACAATACCAAGTATAACACTAAAATCCACTAAAAAAGTTGAATCTATCACAACTTTAATATTTGAATATTCTGGTAAATCAGATCCAAGGAGAGATATATTTAAATATGCAGTCGAAAATAATTGGACTGTACTTGAAATGTCTGAAACAAAGCAAAATCTAGAAGATATTTTCAGAAACCTTACAAATAAAGGAGGAGCAGCAGTTGCATAATATCATTACTATTTACAAAAAAGAATTAAATTCTTTTTTTACAAGTCCAATGGCTTACATTTTTCTTGTTGTTTTCGCACTAATAAATGGATACTTCTTTACAAATACGTTTTTCCTCTATGATCAAGCAAATATGAGAGCTCTTTTTAGCATTGTTCCGCTTGTTTATCTTTTTTTTATTCCCGCCGTTTCTATGGGGTTAGTATCAAGAGAAAAAAATATTGGAACAATTGAACTTCTTTCTACACTTCCACTTAAAGAAAAAGATATCGTACTCGGTAAATATTTAGCAGGTTTATCCCTTATTTTACTCGCTCTACTTTCTACTTTAGTACATTATTTTACCCTTATCAATGTTGCTTCCAATATTGATCACGGTGCAGTTTTCACTGGATATCTAGGGCTAGCTCTCCTTGGTGGTGTCTACACTGCAGTAGGAATATTTGCTAGTAGTATAACCGAAAATCAGGTTATTGCTTTTATTATAGGGATTGCTATTGTTTTGGTATTTTTTATGATGGATAAATTGCTGGTTTTTGTACCAACGTCCTTAACCGGGATCGTACAGTATCTATCCACGGAGTTCCACCTGTCCAATATATCTAGAGGTGTCATTGATAGTAGAAATATAATATATTTTGGTTCTATAATCGGATTTTTCCTGACTTTAACGACTCGATTACTTGAGTCAAGGAAATGGAGTTAGATATGATCATTAAAAATAAAAAATCATTTACTATTTTTACTTCAGTTCTAGCTATTGCGTTAATCCTTTTAAATTTAACATCTAGAGATATATTTACTCGAATTGACCTAACAGATAACAAGATGTATTCTCTTTCGGCTTCCAGTAAATCTATTGTTTCGAAACTTGATGATAGACTGACGATAAAAATTTACTTTTCTGAAAACCTACCTAATGAATTAGGCAATACAAGAAGATTTCTTCAAGATATTTTAGAAGAATACAGGGCTGAATCAGACGAAATAAACTTTTATTTCCATAATCCGCAATCAGATGACGAATTAGAAGAGCAAGCACAAAAAGATGGTATTCAGCCTGTTCAAATGCAAGCGATAGAGAATGATGCAATGGTAGTTAAAAAAGTATACCTCGGGATGGTTCTACTCTATGAAGATAAAAAAGAAACATTGCCGGTTATACAAACAACAACCGGATTAGAATATTTAATTAGTACAAAAATAAAATCATTAATTAATGCAGATAAAAAGACAATAGCATTTTTAAACCTCAATCCTGAAAAAGAATTGAAAACTGAAACACTATCTTCTCAATTAAACGAGCATTATAATTTTAGAAAAATATCAATAACTGATCCTATACCAGAAAATATAGATGTTATTCTTGTAAGCGCTGCGTCAGACTCTATTGACCCCCTTGTTCTAGAAAATTTAGAAAAATTTATGGACTTGGGAAAAAAAATATTCTTTGCTCAGAGTGGAGTTGAAACAGATATACAAACTCAACAAGCAAACCCAATTGAATCTAATATATTTGCATTTTTAAAAAAATATAACTTGGAATTAAAAAAGAATCTTATCTTAGATAAAAAAAGTGGAAGTGTACAGGTTCAAGAACGTCGTGGGATTTTCATGATGAACAGAGCTATGGAATATCCGTTTTTCCCTATGGTAGATTCATTTAATTCCTCTGAAGTAATTGTTTCAGATTTAGAGCAGGTGCTTCCCTTCTTCCCTAGTCAAATTATTATTGATACTACAAAAAATGATAAAATTCTTGATGTATCTAAACTATTCACATCCTCAAATAATAGCGGTCTGATGGAAGGTAATTTTATTCTGAGCCCAGATCCACAACAGAATCCATTTTTGAACATTCTAGGGCAATCAGGAAAAACAATTTCAGCAATTTCAAGATTATCAAATGGCGGTGAATTACTCCTAGTCTCTGATTCAAGGTTTTTAAGTGATGACGGTGGTATGTCTGTTGAAGGGAACTTGATATTTTTAATGAATTCTGTTGATTATCTTGCTGGAGATAAAGATTTAATTTCATTAAGGTCACGAGAAATAACAAATAGACCACTCGATGAGATTAAAGATTCGAGTAAAAAAAATTGGAAGTACATAAATATGTTACTTCCATCTATTCTTATAATTAGCTTTGGTTTCTGGCGTTTCCGAAAAGAGAAATTCAAAGCAGAAATGTTAAAGCAAATTTATGACTGACTCTCTTAAGTATGGACTAGGTGCTCTTGCAGCAATAGTATTATTATTTTTATATAATCAAAGCTCACAGACTTCGTATGAAGTCAGTACAGAAGTGATATTTGATGATAAAGTTGAAAATATAAAAAGAATAAAATTTACCGATAAAACTGAATCTCTTGAACTGGTTAAGCAGGACTCTATCTGGAAAATAGTTGGTCATGATTCCCTTTCAGTAATTGATAGTAAGATGGATAATATATTTAATAAGGTTTTAAAAACAAAAAGAGAGATGCTCATCACCTCAAAAGAAGAGAAATGGTTGAAATTTGGCGTTACAGATTCTTTAGGTAAACATTTTATCGTTTATGATGATAATGACAATGAATTGATACATTATATATTTGGTAATACGGGACAAGATTATCAGCATAATTATATTCGTAAAGATAAATCAAAAGATGTCTATAGAACCGATTCAAATGTTTATTTTTTACTTAATACTTCTTCTTCCTATTGGGGTACTCTGATTAAAAAAGAAGAGGTAGATTCGGAAGAGTAATATTTAAGCTGTATTTGCTGGTTACCCTCCTAGACCCTCCTTCAACCGGCGATGCAGTTTTTGGTGGGCCTTATTTATTTAAGGTCCACCTTTTAATTAATTTTTGATATATGAAAAACTTTAACAAAAAGATACTTGTAGTAGGTGATAGACTTTTAATACGTCCTGATTCAGGTGAATCTAAATCTCCAGCCGGGTTATATCTTCCAGCAAGTGTTTTAGAGAAACAAGAAGTACGTGGAGGAACTGTAGTAAAAGTTGGGCCTGGTATACCACTTGGTGCTCCTGAAGAAATTATTGACGAGCCCTGGAAAGAAAACACTTTAAAAACACAATTTATACCTACTCAAGCCGAAATTGGTGACTATGCACTATTTTTAGGTAAAGCTAGCATAGAGATTAAAATAGAAGAAAAGCAGTATTTGATAGTATCACAACCTGCAGTTCTAATTTTAATAAGAGATGATCTTAATACAGTATTAGATTAATAGCTTAAGCCCATTTCATAAAAAAAGTATGCCCATTTTTCTGCATGCTCTTTAATAATTTTTATTGTAGGCTTTCCAAATCCATGACCATTATTTATACCAATTCTTATTAAAGAAGGGTTTTTGCTATTTTCAAGCGATTGAATTGTCGCTGCATATTTAAATGAATGGGCAGGAATAACGCGATCATCATGATCGGCGGTATATATTAGCATTGAAGGATAATTTACTGTGCTATCTATATTATGAAGGGGTGAATATTTTAGAATGTTTTCGAAACTATTTTCATCCTCTATAGAACCATACTCTACGCTCCAGGCATATCCTATTGTGAATTTTTCATATCTCAGCATATCCATGACACCAACTTCAGGGAACGCTACCTTAAATAAATCTGGTTTTTGATTTAAAACAGCTCCTATGAGTAAACCACCATTTGATTGTCCTTGAATTCCTAAAAAATTTGGAGAGGTTATATTTTTTTTTATTAAATATTTAGCGGCATAAATAAAATCATCAAATACATTTTGTTTTTTTTCTAAGATGCCACTCTTATGCCATTTCTCACCATATTCGCCTCCTCCTCTTATATTGGCAATTACATAAACACCATTATTATCATATAAAATTGAATTTGATTTATTAAAATATGGCTCAATAGATATGTTAAAACCGCCATACCCATATAATAAAGTTGGTCTTTTCCCGTCCATCTTGAGTCCTTTTTTATGACAAATGAACATTGGAATTAAAGTACCATCTTTTGATTTATAAAATTCCTGACTTATCACGTAATTTTCTGACTTAAAAGTAGATTGTGATTCTCTATAAATTATTGAAGTATTAGATGATATATCATATTCATAAATAATTGAAGGTGTTATCAAATTATTAAAAGTATAATATGTTTTTTTGTCTGATAAATCACCACTGAAACCATTAATTATACCTAATTCAGGTGCATCTACCTTATATAAAAATTCTCCATTAAGGTTGAAAACCTTCCAAAGAGAGTAAACATCTTTATAAAAATGAGCAAAAATTTTATCACCTGTAATTTGAACTTCTTTTAATACTTCATTTTTAGATCCATCAATAATAGTTTCCCAGGATGATTCTTCATATTTATCAACCGAGATTTTGATTAATTGATTGAATGGGTTTTTTCTATCACTTAATACAAATATACTATTTTCAATTTTTCTAACTAAACTTATTTCTGTTCTAAAATCTTTTACTAATGGAAGCCATTTATTATTATCTAAACTTGTTTGTTTAAAATAAAGTGAATTACCATACGTTCCTTTAGAACCATAAAGAAACATTAATTCTTCATCTTCCGATACAGATAACCATGGAGAAATGTATTCTGAGTTAAATAAGGTTTTTACTTCTAAATCTTCTTTTTGAGAAGTGTTAAGCTTATGATAAAATATTTTAGAATTTCTATTTACCTCTGTAAGCTTTTTAGCATCTGTTGTTTCTGGGTATTTTTTATAGAAAAAACCGTCTTTAAACCACTCCATCCCACTAAACTTTACCCATTTTAATTCTTCATTAAATAAGGAGCCATCATCAAGTTTTAATATCTTCAATTCTTGCCAATCAGATCCGGATATATTTAGTGAATAACCCAAATAATTATTATCATTAGAAAAATAAATTCCTCCTAAAGCCTTACTCCCATCTTTTGATAGTTTATTCGGATCAATTAAAACAGAACCTATTTTTTGATTTTTATTTCTTTTGTATAGTATCGCCTGATTTTGTAAGCCATTATTGGCGTAATAATATTGTACACCATTTTTTATTATAGGCATAGATTCTGTTGGATAATTCCAATTGCTCTTTAACTTTTTTTCTATTTGGTTTTTAAATGGTATTTGATTTAAGTATTCATCCGTGAATTTATTTTGTTCAGCGACCCAACTTTGAGTCTCATTTGAATAATCATCCTCTAGCCATCTATAAGGATCAATAATCTCCTTCCCATGATAAAAATCAATTATATTTTGTTTATTAGTTTTTGGATAATTCATATTTTTTATTTTCTCTATTGAGCAAGAAAAAGAGTTAAATATAATAAGATATGTAAATATTAATTTTAAAAAACTCATTTTTTGAAATTCATTATTAATTCATCCTTAATTCTATTTATTTCTTCTTTTATAAATTTAGATGAGTAATCTTCAATATATCTATTTCCATTGAAATAATAATTATCAATTTCAAGATAACATTCATAATTAAAAGAGCTTGTTATATTAAAACTTGTATTATCAATTAATCCAATAAGCGTAAAACGAGTTTTATATTCTATATTATTAGAATCAAGATCTGTAAGATAATTTATTTTCCAATTGGAAATAATTTTAGTTTCGGTTGCTGAATTAAGATACTCTTCAATTGTATATAAATTATTTCTAAATACATTGGATGTTACTTTTTGAATAGTCTGAGTATTTGATATTCCAACGTAGAAATGTCTATTATTTTCAATCTCTTCTACCTTAATAAATGCAGGAAGACAGCTAGAATTCATACCTAGTAAAATAAATAGTAAATAAAATCTAAACAAATATGGCCAATTTTCTTATTTGAGAAGAATCATTTTTTGTATTTGTGAAAAATCTTTATAACTCATTATTGCAAAATAAACGCCAGATGAATATTGGTCAGCATTCCAAGTAATTGAATGGTGACCTGAATTAAAATTCCCATCAAGGATGGTTTCAATTACTCTACCCTTTAGATTATATATCTCGAGCACTATTTCAGCATCATGCTCTAAATTAAACGAAATATTAGTTTTTGGGTTAAATGGATTTGGATAGTTAGGATATAGAGAAAATTCATCTGGAAATGAAAGGTGATTCTTTTTCACTGAATTATAAATATCTGTAGATAGCTTAGCTCTTATATTTGCATCTCCATAACTGGATAGGTCACTGTAATAAGTAGAACCATTTGCTGAATAATAAGATCTTTCTGAAAAAACACCAGTATTATCAAAACTATAAACATAACCGTTATCATAAAATTTTACTGCAACAAAGAAATCTTGATCTGGACTTATAGGAATAGAGTCAATAGTAATTGTTTTCCAGCCTCCTTCATCAGAGTTTCCTGACACAATCTGGAGAAGATTCCCAATACCTTGATCTGAAAAATCATCATAAACCATTACTTCCCATGATAATAAATCCGTGTTCCAAAAACCTGAATATGTTAATCCAAAATCAATTTCTGTTAAAAATCCTCCTCTTTCTGATGTGAAGTGAACTCCAGAATATTGTACATCTGTGCCAATAGTGATAGATGTGGCTGCAATTCCATTTTCATCATAGCTTATTGTATATCCCGAATTAGACATTGAATTCATATCTGCATACATTACTGAATCAGAAGCTGATATATTATCTACTCTAATATTTGTTTGGAAACCATTATTCCTAACAGATGAGGGGTTAGTAAAATTATTAAAATTTCTATTATCTGAAGATCCAGGAAAAGGATCACCAACATCACCTCTATTTATCTCATTGTCAAGATGAAGATTTCCATCAGCACATTCTACGTCGATCATTTTATCTGTCTCATCATCATTAACTGGCCCCCAACTCCAACCGTTTGTACCCCAACTCCTGTTTTCATTTACATGATAAATAAGAATACCTTCTCCATTAAGGCCAGAGTCAAAACCTGTTTTTTGACGATTTTCAATTAAAAAATATCTACTACTCCTATAATCGTCCTCCCAAATCTTAATTGCAGTTGGTGAGGTAGCTAATTCTGCAATCGGAACAGATGTCTCAAAACCGCTTATAATAGTTGGATTCATCCACCCCAACTCTATTTTACACCAAGCTGACATGTGGGCAGGTGTATCTCCATTATTTCCTAGCCAATTTGCTGATGCCATTAGGCACCACTCGCCAACCCCTTCTGAGTCACCATCATTACTATTTCTATCATATAAATCTGGAAGACCCAATACATGACCAAATTCATGTGCAAATGTACCCATCTGAAAGATTAAATCTGTATTGCAGGTTTGTCCTAACCCTGCGGATAATTCTGGACAAACCATATATGTGTCAACTATGATATTTTCCCCATTTGGTGCTAAGTCATTTGTAACATATTTAGAATTACCCAAAGAGCTTTGATGCGCCCAGAGATTATTATCACCATCTAAGCAACCAGGATAAACCACAACAAGACCATCAACATATCCATCATCGTCACCTGAGTTCGGAATATTATCAGGTCCATCATTGTCATATAAACCATAGTTGAAATCTGCATCAGCTAATGCCGCAATGTTAGAGACATAACTTTTGACTTGATTAACCGCTTCATTTTGAGTTAAATATGATTGGTACCATCCCCCAGTTTCTCCATCTAGTAGAAAATTCCCATATGAAATTTCTGTATAATATTCCGTCATAGTTCCAGTTTCATTTTGATCAAAAAGAAGGTTTTGATAATCATTTGCGGAAAAATATGTATTAGAGACATCTGCATATTTACCAAGTAATACAGGAATATTAAACTCTAATTGAGCATCCCTTACTGTAGTTTGTTTCCTTAGATTGATTTTATTAACCCAGCCTAAATTCCCGTAGTCATTACCGATATCTTGTTCTTTAAATCGCGTCAATAATTCCTGAGAAAACTTCCCATTTTTTGGTGGTACAATCGAAAATGAAGGAGACAGAAAAAATATGATTAGAGCACATTTAAAAAAATACATAATATATCCTTATGATAATTTTTAAAAAGAAAGGCCTGTAAAGATACAGGCCTAAAAATAATGAACAAAACGATTTGGATTAGTTAATTTTTTTTACTTTTTTTTCTGTGTAGGCAGAGTAAAAGAGTATGGCAAACATCATAATTAAAATCCAGATCGTTGCGTGATGGTACTCAGCTTTAGAATATGATATTAAATCTACAAAGCGTCCAATTAATAGTGATATTCGGCCCATCACAGCAAATCCAAAAGAAGCACCAAATGATATCATAAGAAAGTATATACCTATTCTAGTTACTTGTCCAAAAACACCAGTTTGTTCTTTTGAAAAGAAGAAGTATAAAAGTCCTGTAACTGTTCCAACCAAAATAATTAAGTTATTAAACAACGATGGATCGGATATATGAAATAAAGGATTACCGGTATTTGCCAAAGGAACAATAGTGGCCTTAACCTGATTTAATATGTAAGAGTTTAGAAAACCATAAGCACGTAATCCCGCTGCTATTGCAACCGTATATGCAATGCCCCACCTAGCCATCCAATTAAATCGTTTAAAAATACTCAAAATCATCATTAGTCCCAATATTAAGGGTATTAAATATGTTAAATCCATATCATGCCCTTTGTCAATACCACCAATTGGATATATTGATGGGAATATTGAACTTAAAATATCATATATATTATACCACAAAGAATCAGAGTATTGTTTAGTCGGCCATAAACGACCTAGTAGGTTTGGCTGTATTATTGTCCAAAAACCAATTGACAAACCATAACCTGCAGAGACACCAATGAATGCATGCTCTGCAAATTTATAGAAAGGATTATCTTTATAAAGAAACGAAAAAATGGCTAATGTAAGAAAAACCGCGACCCATGCACCCAATAACTCATTAAAAATCATGATAAAGCCTTAATATTTTCGTTTTGTTCTGCGTTCAATAAAATAACCTATATTTCCAAAAACTATAAAGAAGACAATTACTAAGTGAGCAAGAGATTGTGCATCCATTCCACTTGTACCAATACCAGGTTTCCCAACTAATTTTTCATACTCAGCAGCACCGGGCATCCCTGCAAGTATTCCCTGAATTTGGTCAGAGACTACAAAAGGCATAATGTCATTGACCATTATAGAAGTAGTTCCAGTACTCATTTCAACATCTGTATTGTCAGTTGCGTATTGCATCCATTCAAGAGAGCCCGGAAAACCTGCAGATGCAGAGAAAAGAAAATCAAAATCTTCAAATTTATACACACCGTTCATCATAGAAATTTCTTCTACTTTCGTTCCTTTAACATCAGTACTGAAAATAGCTCTTAAATCTCTGACCATACCTTTAATCACAGCTTCACTTCCAGGTCTATATCCCAATATTACATAATCTTCCCCATAGACCTTACCATAATCACCAGCAACTTCATTTAACGCCTCAGAGGCTAAAAATTGACCATCAGGCCACAAGCATGTTACATAAACTTTATGATCATTTCTAAAAAGCTGATGAAGTACAGCAATAACCATAGGATGTATTTCCGGCTTTGTACTTGGTCCATATTCACATGATAATAAAACCTTTGAATTTGGTTTCAAGTTGTCAAATGTATCATATACTCTTTGAGTAGTATCTGTAGCGCGAATAGGCAATCCGATCGGAAAAAATAAAGGTAACA
>Ga0206682_10003414_pt1 | contig 13573 bp, 6 predicted proteins | sample M240m12015metaG_FD_155444 | JGI IMG/M metagenome (GOLD analysis project Ga0206682, IMG submission 155444) | Ammonia-oxidizing marine archaeal communities from Monterey Bay, California, United States - M2 40m 12015 | ecosystem: Environmental > Aquatic > Marine > Intertidal zone | place: USA... | reverse complement strand
CTATTAATTTTAATCACGGTGGGAATTTTCTTTCCATCCAATATTTTCTCGAACTTCCTTAAGGAACTCTTCGGTTGTCCAAACAATATGATCACAGCACCGGAGAATGAGCATTCTGTAGTGTATTGTCCCGAAAATGATCGTGTCGACGTTTGTCCGCTTACCGCAGCGAAAGCAATCTCCAATACGAACAGCACCCTTCAAGATGACTTCTTCTAATTCCTCTTCTTGACTGTACGTAACAAAGTCAGGTATATCCAACAAGAGGCCAAGGAAGCAGATCTGTTCCCCTTCTTCTGGCAAATAGAGTCCGTCTTTGTCAAAATCACTGGCTTTCATTGTTAAATCCATTTTATCACCGTATCGTTGTACATCGAGTACAGTATTATATTGACTTCAGACACGATAAAACTTTCTCTTATCTGTGTCGAAAATGCATGATTCTGTAAGAAATAATGCAAGATAATAGAAATTACAACCCACTATTGAGTGGGATTAAGACGACCAGATATCATAATTGTATTAATCAGAGGATTACTACTCCGATGAATATTCATTCAGTAATAGCATGCGCCTCTGCATACCACTCAACGAATTGACAAAATTGGCTCAATACGATAAATGATTCATCCCAATCAATGTTAAAATGGTGGGTGGCGCGATTCCTAAATTCCTTAATGAGATTAAGTCGCGTTAATGATTTTTCATCAAGCGATTGCTTGGTTTGATATTCATGAATGAATGTGTGCAATGTTGGTCTTGCATTTGTTTTTCTCTTTATGCCCAGGGAATCACATGCTCTTTTCATCAATCGCTCAGTCGTCGCTCCAATTGCAATAACGATAAGGGATGGAGATTTCGATGAAAAGATTTCTTTTGAAGATGCGACATCTTGTAAAAGTGATTGATATTGTTCAAGTTTCAACTTAACTTTTCTGAATTCTTCCATTTCCTTCTCATTTCTTGGCTGATGCAATTCATAATCGCTATGTAAGATATTTATGATTGCAAAGTAGAAGTGACTCGTAGAATGAGTGGTGACGTAGTCTCCCTTACTCATGATCCACTCAAAGATGAACCACCATGCTAGCATCGAAAAAATAAGGATGCCCAAGACGAACATACTTTCGCTCAAACTTCCCTCTGGGGTCGCAAGAAAGCCAACAAGTATGAGGCTAACAAATATGATGCCAGCACTAGCTTTGTGAATTCCTTGGCTGGGTAAATCACCAGAAATTTTTATTTCGTTATTTGTAATTGTTCTTATCATCAAGTGCTCTTGCTCCAATAATTTGCTCCGAGAAAGATCCCAAGAAGCCCAAAATAAGAAAGAAAGAATGGCAACTGTGTGTTCAAGTGTAAAATCACTAAATATCGTTCCTTCATCCATACCCATTGTCGATATTGCGAAGTATATGCTCGTCATGAACGATAAAAAGGCCATTAATCGGAATACAATTTTTCCTTTGTCATGTGGGAAATAGTACTGAATCTTGGCCCCAGTAATGTCAATGCCCTCATCAGTTCCTGCGAGAGGATCTTTCCGATTGCTGATAATGGTGCCATCAGAACGAAGAGTAATTGTTACCTTTGTACGTTTGAAGATTGACAAAAGATATGAGTTCGTTTCTCGGTGAAGTGTCCGCGCAACGACCATTTTTTCAGTAGAGTCTTCCATGTGCACCAATTCTATGGATTAACTTCCTTTGTAAATAATTAACTCGGCGAATTTCGTTGTACAAATAAACCGATTAATCAAACATGAGGAGGCCTTGTTTAGGTTAAGCCTGGGGCCATGAGTGGACTTTGGCCTTAATTCAGTGACGGCACTTGTTTGAAATACTGTAGCATTCTAACGGGAATATGGTCGAGGCTGGTGTGATTGATATTTCGTCACTCGAGCCTCATCTGATTAACAATCTGCAAAGGTCTGATCCGGCAACTAGTGTGCAAGAGGAGTACGAACAAATCGAACAAATATGTAATGATTTAATCCAAGATATGAAGGACAATAAAATCATTCGTATACGGTCAATAAAGGACCCGATTTTCCGTTCATATGAGGCGATTTCTGACGAACTTGAATCGCCTGAGGCGACCAAAAACCCCGAGTTCTTAACTGAATACATTAAGACGACTACGAAAAAAGAGTTCATTAATCCAGACAATGAAAACGTCATATTCATTTTGCTTCACAAATCGGTTTTCCCAGAGGGTTATTCCATCTCACAAATCAAAATAATGCTTGATCATTGGTCATCAAAGGTAAATAAAGGACTTCAAGCATTTGGAAAAGAGCTCACATCGACTCCACCCGAAGTGACCATTCAAGTGTATGAACATCTCGAAGAAATTGGGCACAATCCTTTGGAACATTACAATCGTTCGCATCTTGAGTATAACAGGTACGGAAAACCACATATTCCGGCAATAATGATTGATTGTTCTCCATTGGAGAATCAAAACCAATACGAATATCATTATGGACGTGGCTTCCCTGATTTTTCATTGTGTTATAGTTTGATAGGAGACAATGAAAACACCGATGAGCACATGCAAAAACTAACAAACAAATTCGGTAATGGGCTCATTATTTTCCAAAGAGAAGTAGATTGTACGGGGATTGTCTCAAATATCTTGAAACTGAGTTCTGTTCTGAGCGCAAGATATCTCATCGGCGAAAAAGTAACCACGCGAGAAATCAATTTAGTTGAGTCATTATTCAACAAATCGTTCATCGAATCAAGAAAATTTTCTGATACAAAATCGGGTGGTGTCATGTTTAACCACGCTTATAGGGACACGTCTGTAATTGCAGAATCTGGTATTAAGAAATTTGCCAGTGATTGGAATCAGTACAACGGCCATGCGATGAAGGACGCAATTATGCAGTTTGATCGACATCTGCATAATTGCACCTATTCTGACGGAGATCGTTTACGATTAGAGGCTGATGGCAAACTCGATCTATGGAAAAAGCTAGCATATCTTGTTGCAGAACAAACGTGTGACAGTTGTAACGATACCTGCCGGTCCCATAATCTCGGATATAATCACGAATACGGTGGTAGGGACTGGGAAAAAGTACAGATCAATAATGAAAATATTGAAATTTTGACTGAGAAATGTCGTTCTCTGAGTTCGGCCCAATACAGCCACATGTGCAATAAATTCCATGAGGAATATTACAGAGTTCTGAATTTACCTCGGACAAATTTCCCGGAGTTCTTCAAGCGATTCTCCAAGTTAATAATATCCTTAAAGCAAGTATACTATAGCACAAATCCACTCCACCACCCACCAAGGGAAGAGTCTTTACCGGTATTAAGTGAGTGGGGTGTGTTCTTCTTTTTATCCACAAGGATGCGGGTATATGGCCCTCTGAGGACATTCTTAGGCTGTCTTGGCGAGGAATTAAGAACTTTGGAAAACACTGAGCCACATATTCGGAAAAGTCTAATGGAGTTCTTTAATCTTGAACCAGTGACTCGATTTGCGCTAAGCGGTGATTTATCATGATAGATGATTCAGTAGGAATACACAGAACAGTCTCTTCACACGTCTTGCGGTATATTCCAGTTACGCCGCGACGTCCAGAAACTTCTAAGTGGCCTTTAGGTTTCATGACTGAACGATGCAGAGACTCTAATTTCACCGGAAACGAAAGCGAAGATTTCGGCTCTGAAGAACTAAGCGTTTCAGGTAAAATTTTACAATGGGAGCGTCAATTGGATGAGCAAGTCAAAGGAGCAATCGCAAAAGAAATCTGGAAGGAAGAAAAGGTCAATGGAGAAAGTAGTTACTTCTATCCACCAATGGTAATACGCGCAAAATCAGGTTTCGGTAAATCAGTACTAATTGGTAAATTAATGGCTGAACTAATTGACGCCAAATATAGTGGAAATTCCAAAGAGTGGCCCATTTATGATAGAATCGTTTATTCTCAACTTAAAGACCAAACAGGATCCAATTTGGAGTATGCCATTTGTAATGGGATGGATGGATATCACAAGTGTAACAATTTAGACACTTTTTTTGAGAATACAGAACTGGTCCCTCGAGGCGACAAAATCATCATGATTGACAGTTTAGATGAAAATCCTGGCCGTCAAGAATGGTGGAATATCAGTTTACGTCTCTCTGAACATGGTTGGAGAGTCATTTGGACATGCAGAAATCCAGATTGGGACGCGTACAAATTAGGAGAAAACATCAACAATTACTACGGTGCACAAGACGAGGAGAAACTCTGGGATTGGTTTTCTGGGAAAGATTGGAAACTACGTTTGGACACGAAAAGAAAAAGCCAGTTAGATTCTGAGATTGAAAGCATAAGCGGCCTTTCTAACGTAGATCTCGTCCACAAGTTCGTTTGGTACTGTTATTCAGAGACCCAACTCATGCATATTTATCACACAAATTTCGATTTGGAAGAAAACTATAGAGATAAGTTAGATCGACAATTAATTCAAAACCTGCTCTTAGAACGTGAAAAGATAATCACGGATGAAAAAGATGCTGAAATGCGTAATTTCGATGATCGAGAATGGTACTACAGATTTTTTAACATCAACCTTGCAAGAGTAATCATCGATACATCTCTAAAATTCTATTCCAAGGATGAAGATAATAAATACGATGTCTTTGAACAATGGGACATCATTTGTAAAGAGTATTTCGAATCCAATGATGATCGTAAACAAGGGCAACTGAATGAATCAGTTGTTTCCGAGAGCTTAGATATTGACGATTTACTTAATTTCTTGAAATTATCTGGAATAATGCGTAAGACCGAAGATGGCATGAAATTCCGCCACCGTGATTTCGCTGTTATCGCTTACGTGACGGGCTCTCCCAATGGATTGAATGGATTGTTCGAGAGCGGAGTCAATTTTCAACTCAAAGACGATATTTTATTCAAACACTTTTTCCCTACCGAAGTACTTGATACTAACAATCAAACTGAAATTGTCGAGGATTTCCTTCGAAGAACAGGAAACATTGTTTCTCAGTTGAATGTTCTCTCAGATATGAAAGTCGTTCCAAAAGAGATCAATTACATTGCTAAGACCTCTCTGAACAAAATGCGACTCGTTGAATATGAATCATCACAATCAAGACCAGACTTAGGTCACGATAAAGGTCTTAGTAAATCACAGGTTCAATCGCTCACTCTTGGTAACGGGGAGAGGGCAATTGTTTTGCATGGAGTGCCGGGATCAGGAAAAACATTCAGCGGGGTTGAGAGAATCCTCATTCGCCAAGCTGCTCTTCACAAAGAAGGGCGGAGCGATTCATATGCCCTGATTGTCTCTCTCACTAATGAATTAGCCAATAGTATCTCCCAGGAACTTGAACGTCACCATCTGGACTCCCCGTTCCTCGCAGATATTGAAGAATCTAAGAGGCCAGACGTTATCAAAACGATTGAGGTGAAATCTCTTAAAACTTTGTTGGAAGAATGGATGATTTTCCAAATTTCTATGAAAGATTCGACCGTCGAATATTTGCGCCCATTTTTCAACCCAATCAGGAAAAGTTTGAAACTCAAAGAACGTGATTTTCGTTTGCTTCTAGAAGATTACCAACAAAATATGTTTGATGAGATTTCCGGTAAATTCTTGGATTTAGATGAATATCTTAAGTCATCTCCTCCTGAAGGTAAATTGAACAAGGAAGTTCGAACGCAATGGCACCAATCATTACAACCTAACAGCATCCAACAGCGACCGTGGAACCCATCAGGTCGTAATTGGCTTATCGATGACGACCATCTAAGGTGGTCCTTATTTGAGAAATTAAAGGGAAGAATGAACGATGTACAAGAACGTGATTATCGTAAATTCCAAGCAGATTATCAACAAAATATGTTTGATGAAAGTTCAGGTAATTTCTTGGATTTAGATGAATATCTCGATAAAAACCCATTTGGTTTAGATAAAAATGTCCGGGAAGAATGGCATACTCTTGTTCAAGATGACCGCAAAAAGGGGATGCTTCCATTAAATGAGGCATGCGCTCTCGTCAGAAATCGATTACTCAAATTTGAGAGTGATTCTTACCAGAAAGGACAATGGAATGAAAATTATAAAGTTGCAAATGAGTACTACAAATTTGACGAGGAAAGAAATTTTGACCTCTTTTCTCAAAAATTCCAATCCGGATTTTATGACTGCATCATGGTTGACGAAGTCCAAGACCTACCTGCAATTGCAGTTAACATGCTTTCATTTATGAGCCCATACCGAGATTCAGCACCAGATCGATTTATACTCTCTGGTGATAAATTTCAAACACTCAATGGTCAAAAATTCGAATGGGAAAAATTCCTAAGACGGTTGACTTACATGACGGGAAAAATTACCCAAGATCACATTCACATAAATAGCGTAGATGGCAATAATGCACTTCCAACGACACATCACCTTCTCGGTCTTTATTGGAAAGCAGGAGATATTGATTCCGTCATTGAAAACCAACTCAGTGAAAATCACAGAAACGACCCAAGTATCAACGCATTAACGATGTTCTCCTGGAAAAACTGGCCCTCAAAGGATTACTATGATGAAGTGAACACAACCCATCCGATGGAGATGGTTTCTAGAAAAGAACGAATGACGTCTGTCAATGAACAATTTACTCCAATCATGGTGATTCAATCCAGTGATGGCAATGACTATGTATCTAAAATAGAACTCATCTTGAAAACAATTACTAAACGTTCTGGCGTTTCGCTCCTCTGTACAAACGAAAAATTACGAGACTTTGTGATAGCAAAGATGGATGATGACAAGAATGAAGAATCACTCAAAGTCGAGACATTTGATCCATGGACGATAAAAGGTCTTGAAAGAAATGGTGTCGTTATTTTGGGAGCCTATACCTCTTCAAGACACGATGTAGATTCAGAAATTCTTTGGAGCGTAAATTTCGATCGCAACACAGAATACAATGACTTTGAGCAAGCTGAGCAAGAAGCAATCAATCTGATGAGAAGAAAAATGCTCGTCTCAAATACCCGTGCAGTTGAGCAATTAATCATGCTTGAATCACCTCGAAACGAAGTGTTCCATCTTGATAATAACGAAGAATTTATGATGAAATCCCTTCCTTCTCCAGATTACACTGATGTTGAGACAGAACCTGCAGTCGTTGTTCTCCAACACGATGAAGACCTAGAGGACCAACTCAAAGATTTCTTTAAAGGGAGCGTAATTAAAGAAGTTCATATTTCAATCAAACGAATTTCTGAAGGATTGAAACTTCAGGCGAGAACAAGTACACTTGATGGTAAGAAAGAGTATGAGCGTTTCAAGTCAAGTTTAGCGGGTATTTTAGAGAATGACCCTCCTGAATCTGAATTAAGAAAACTCCTCAAAGATACGTTTAGGCATACAAAGAACATTGATCTAAACAAGCATTCAGTAATTTCCGACATTATGAAATTGGAAGAGAACGAAAGGAGTTATTTTAACAAATCAGGTGACGACTCTGTTGTGAAAAATGAATATTCGATTATGGTAAAAAAGGCACTATCTTTAGAACAATCAGACAGTGGACCATGGTCACTGAAAGGGTTTGAAAATTTACATGGCGTTGTCAGTCGATTCAATACCTTGAAAGAGAACCTAAAGGAGGGCAAGCGTTCATTCAACATGAATTACAAAACCAATCCAAATATGAGGGACTTGCTTGATGATATTGATAGAGTTACTACCAGTATTGCAGATTTGTTCACTGATTTCTCATTACACATGGGGTTGCCATCAAACCTAGAAGACAAGAAAGATTTGGTGCTTTTCCTTTTCTCGGGGGAAAATCGAATTAAAAACTCAACATATACTGAAATCAAAGATGCTAGTTTTGCGATTAGTATTTTAGACAATATCAAATCCAACATCAAGATTGATTCCAAAGGGATTTACAACACGACACTTTCTGACAAAACAGTTTTACAACTTAACTGGGATTATATTGATCAGTTCCTAAACGATTTAATCTCTATCGATTTTGATACTTTGGATGGGAACAAAAGTGTTCTGTCGAGGTTTGCCCAAGAAATGGTTGACGCGCACACGGATTTCCAACAACAAGTTCAACTCAATTCAATCGATGAATTGAGTATAAACCGAGTTGAGAAAGGTTATTCTTTTTCTATTCAATTCCTTGTTAAACATGGCACTGAAGATACAATAAACCTTTCAACAAATAAAAATGCAATTATTGACTTTATCTCTAAACAATTCCCTGGAATGATGGAGAGGCAAATAGACTCGTTTTTAGAAAATCTTATCCAGCGAAATATGTCCCTAATGAGTCGTGTTGAGGATGATGTTGTCTTGACTTGGGATCTTAGTAAGTTCATGATATTCACGGATAAGCTGCGAAGTCAAATCCATTCTGCATTCAAACAAAGAGCAGACCGACTATATGGTAAGTCTGAATTTATATCTCGTATTACAATGAAAGCGATCAGTATAGATCGGAATCTAAGAGAAATTGGCGATGAATTAATGAAAATGATGGAAAAAGAAAACGCAAGAAAATCATACGAAACATTGCTAAGCCACATGAATCAACATGTTATACAATCATTTAGAGTTGCCAAAGAAGGAAATCATCATCACTCCACTCTTCCATATAATGTACCCAACTATTGGAATGAAATTATTACACTTAATCAAATATTGAAGTTGGGCAATTACACATTTGGTAATGAAGCCCACCGCAAATTAATTGGAGAATTCGTTGATCCAGAATTCCTTGATGATCGAGTTCATCGAATAAAGGATGAAGTCGTAGAGATGCTTGAATTATTTGAGAATAATCACAAATTCATGTCAATGAATCATGGAAAAAGATTCATCGTAGCACTTCTAAAACTACAAGCAATCGTTTCAAATTACGAGGTTAAAAAGTTAAAATCGGATGATGTCATAGAACGATTTCCGATTCTACAATTGCTGGGTGTCTTTGAATTACAACAAGCCTCTTCCTTACCACAAGCATTCGCCCCCCGATTTTTAACAGATAAAGACGAGCAAAATTGGCGGAAAGCAAACGAAAATAGGTATGTCTATCCATGTCAAAAAGATCCTCTAGAACACCTAGTTCTAACTGAATCTGTGTTCGATAGTTGGGAAACCAACATGACTCTCCATAAATTAATTTCAGATACAACAAAGAGCGACATTTCTCAGAGAGTTGGATGGAAGTTCGATGGCTTTGGGCTATTGGTTGATTTCGATGCTTGGGTTAAAGAGAACAATGAATTCTTCAAACTCCTTAGTGGCCATTCGACTGAAGATACAAATGATGGAGTTTTCTTGCTAAGTAAGTTCGACCTCAAATCTAGAGTGAAGATTTACCTCAAGATAGTCAATGCATCTTTGGGTTATCTTTCTCAGAGTGGCTCCTCTACAATTGGAATAAAGACTCTAATGCAAAATATTATTCCAAGTTTATTCACTAATCAGATACAATCTCTTCCTTCAACAAGGAAGCGTGGATCATCGAAATTGAAATTATCTCTCAAGCCAAACGGAACCCCATTACAGGTTGAATATGACAAGGAAAGTAAGAAAATTAATATCTTACCGGCTACATGGGAAGGTTCAGAATTCTACTCTCTGTTGAAACAGGTTATGCCTGTAAGTGGAAAGCATACGTTTGACAAAAATTCAGCAAAGGAGGATTTGAACTATTTCAAAGATCTTTTCATGGAGTATTTGAATAGAGAACAATCTGAATTTTCTGATACTCTGGATGAAAACCTCAAGCTAGGCAACTGGGATATCGATAAGAGTTCTTTGAGACAACTGAAGGGCTTACACGGCAGTAATGAAAGTGAAAAAGTTGAGGAATCAATTTCCTCTCCAGAAACTGCAGAAGAACCCTCCGTTGAGGATGATTCATCGTTCACAGATTCAGATGTGATGATTTACTTTAAGATTCCAGAATTTACTTGGAATACAATTGGTAAGGAAGGACGACAAAGACTCAGGGACGATTATTCTAACAAAAGATAATTTGAGGCAAGTTTAGGAATAATAACGTCCACAAATTGTTTTCCCTTCGATGTCATGATACTTTTCCAATGTTCTCGTTCCGATCTATTCGGGAAGATTGCATTCTTTACATCGATTCCAAACTTGTCTATTCCCGAGTGATTCTCAACTGCATTGATGATACAAATACATTCAATGAGGCCGATTGGAATCTGAATTTGCCCATTGAAAGAATATGTTGGTACAATGAGATTAAACTTATTCATTTGTTCGATAAATCCTTTGCTGCTCAACTTTTTCAGTACGTTGGCCGCTTCCATTATGATGGTTTCGTCTTTGATTCTGTCACCTGGCCATGGAAGGAGAGATTTGATCAAACCATAAACGCACTGAAGTGATGCTTCGTCGGGTTGTAAAACATGTTTTTTCTTCTCAATAAGTTCCGAAAAGAGTTCGGGATTATTTTCAAAAATGGTAAATGCAGATTTTAACTCACCCCCAAGTTTCGCTCGTTGAGCATACATCCAGAGTGGTTCAATGTGTTGCAATTCTAGGGTTTTGTCCATGTATGCTGAAAGGACAATTTTCTGGAACCTGGTTCCTTTCAAATCTTCCAGTGGTTTGAGGTGATGATGTAAGCATTTAAACCAGGATAAGCTCCTCTTTTGGGACGTATGAAATTCCTCTTCTTCCAATTTGACACTTACTTCCTTTCGATTTTGAAGGAATGGATTTGGTGATTTATCAAATAAGTAAGGAGGTTCAACAACCTCTGATCGTTCCAATAGGGCTTTCATGTACGAATTACGTAATTCATATCCTTTGTCTCCAAGACCCCCACCAGATTTAGAACTATTTGGTTGTTCGAGGTCATACCTTACAGAACCACAAAATGCGTTGTCGCATTCATGATTACGATTGTTTGGGTTGAATGTATATTCTCCGATGTTGCATTCTTCACACTTGTACACAGTCTCGTATTTTGCTTCAGCAACATGTTCATGTGTTGGTACTTGAGGGGTTAGAGGGACCCCCATTTTAAATCTGGAATCGAAGTTTCTTTTTGCACACCAATCTTCTATGCACGTTAGATTAATGCATAGCCCATTTCCGGCCCATTCCTCAGAATCTCTTTTCTCTTCAGATGAATTAAAACCCAACTGTTCGATGATTTCGGATTCGAATACAAATTTAGCCATGTTTAACCGTTCACATTCTGGGCATACATATTGCACATTCTCACTCAAAATCCATCACCTCGAGCAACCGGATTTTATGCAATTGTTCAGCTACAAAACGCCCCAAATCTGTAAGGGAATAATGGCTATTGCTGAGAGAAACCAACCTCTGCTCCACCAATCTTCCCAAATTTCTGTGAACATTGCTTGTTCCATCACTGAGGTTTTGGATTGGAGTTTCAACTTCTTTTAGATAATTCTGCAGCTCCGCAGCCTTCATGCCGAATTCTGTATCTGAACCTTGGTCATCATCTAAAATTGCAAGAAGATCATCTGTAATTTCAGTTGAATCCCTATTCTCTTCCCAAAGGTAAAGTCCAATGAGGCAATTTGGAACACCTTTGCTGGACCCATGAGGATTCAATAGTAACTGGTCGAATGCTTCTCTAGCGAGTCTATTTGGCAGATTTATTACGAGTTCTCTGCGTGGTATGTTTGAGTCATTCGATTCCCCGCGCGGTTTAAGGACGTAAGATGGCACGGTATAGGTGACATAAGAGAAGAATGAAACAGCGCTACGTATTTCGTTTAGTGGCATGGTAATATCCAAATCCCATTTTCGATATCCATGGTTCTTTTCAAAATCTTCACATTGGGCTAAAAGATGAAGGAAAACATTCATTTGGAACGATACATCTGGTTTCGGATTAATTATCACAAGATGATTCAAGGTATCAATTCCATCCTCAACAGTTCGACGTTGAAGAACATTGTATGCATGTCTTAAGTCTCCAATGAAATTGCTTTCTTCAAAGGTGATTAGAGCCTGTTCAAGAGACATTATTGAAGACCCATTAATTGTATCCTCGTGTCTTTGGAGCACGACAATTAATCCATCCATCGGTTGTAATGGGCTTAGATACTTGAAGAAATCAAATTCAACCTGCATGTTGTTATCATTTCGCGATTGGATGTGAGGCAACCGTCCAAAGGCAATTAAGAGGTTTGGGAGGTTTGGCTCCTTGTGTGGTTTCTGATCAAAGTAAGTCAAAGCTGCGTCAGACAAGGCTACAGGGTTTAATCTGTAAGTAACGTACCTCTTTTTCTCATCTTTAGATTTGTCAATTCCGCCTGAGGAAATCATCTCAAGCAATGCAGGACTAATCCCTTTTAGGCTCGTTGTATTTATCAAATCCATGAATCTTTCAGCATCAGTCCACCCATGATTTTGTGTATCTGGACGTTTATTCTTAATGTCGTCTAAGAAACTAGTCAATAATGCAGGCAAAATTGTTTCTTCCACTGGTGCATGTTCTCGGATATTTGTCACATCCAACACAGGTTCACAGGAATTGATGTGATGTGTTTTAGTATCCACAAAACACTGTGCTGCAAGCCAAAGTAGATGGTCATATATTGCAGCCCCCCGTCCTAAAAACATTGTACTATTTGTGTTGGGGTTTACTCTTTTACAAATTCTCTTTAGGATAATCCAAGGCAATTCGCTTAACTCAGATGGTGTTCTTTGATCTGAGAGTCCGATTCGTGGGAGATCTGCACACTCAATAGTCGCCGATGGAACAATGCCCTTAATTTCAGCCTCTAGGTTTCCTTGAGGAGTGCCTTCAATTTTCAAGATGACAACTCGTTCAACAGTGTTCTTTTCAAACCAGGCGTGGACATCAGAAGCGAGAATAAACTCATCGTCCTCATCCTTTTTGCGATGGTTCATCAAGAATACATCCATGTCTATCACTATGGCTCCACCGTATATCATGTTTTGCGGAGAAAAATTTGTGTCAATCTAGACAGAAAAATCAAAACGGAATTGGGCGGTAAGTTGTGAAGCCGAAAAATAGTTCGTTGAGGGTATCATTTCCTTTCGATGATTCGACAATAGATATCGCGGATATTGACGGAAGTATGACTTTGGGAGCATTACTTTCACAACATGGCCTCCTTCCACGTGATGGTTCGTTTCAATTTCTATCTGATAGTCGAGGAAGAATGATCAATTATATTGAACTAAAACATGCTCCTCAAGTTGTTCATGTCAAGTACCCAAAGAACATAGATCAACTATGGGTTGATGAAGGGCCTAAGCAGGGATTTGCTAATGCACTTTCATCGAATGGAGAACAGATTGCCCTTTTGGGTGGTGAAGAAAATATGTTCACAAGCGTGTTTATCACCTCTTGGAAGAATTGGCAAAAGCATCGTGTAGCTTACAGGTTCTCTCCATCATCTCCGTATTACAATGTAGGAGATCTTGTGTACATTCGAGTTCCATTAAAGGGGCATACGGTAACTCTCTACAATCCGGAATCCGGAATTGAGGACATCAGAATTAATCTCGATGATAGGAATCAGGGTCTTGAATCCATGCGT
>Ga0206682_10003412_pt1 | contig 13577 bp, 14 predicted proteins | sample M240m12015metaG_FD_155444 | JGI IMG/M metagenome (GOLD analysis project Ga0206682, IMG submission 155444) | Ammonia-oxidizing marine archaeal communities from Monterey Bay, California, United States - M2 40m 12015 | ecosystem: Environmental > Aquatic > Marine > Intertidal zone | place: USA... | reverse complement strand
TCAGGTAGGTTAAGATGTTTCCAAACTATGTACAGGAAGTTACGGAAGTCTTTTAGTTGTGCTAGTTTATTTGCCATTGTAACAAAAGAGGGTCACCTCCGAATACTCAGCGATGACCCTACTTTATCTCTCTTTTGATGTTATAGTTTCTGTTTTAATTCTGGGTCTTCTTCGAAAGGTAGAACCTCTCCTAGCAAGTCATTAAGTGGAGTATCTTTACCGCTCATAAGAACAACATCGTTATCCTTGAGTAGTTGTCTAGCACAGTTAAGAAGGGAAGGATTATATTCCTCAGTGACGTGCATCAGCTTGATACCCTTCTTTAAAGTATCTGTTAGTAGAACTTGTAACTCACCTAATTCTTCTTGCGTTTTCATATTAACTCTCTCTCTTTAAACTCTTCAGTATTTCGTTGATCCACCCACTTACTAGAGCAGAGGTGCTGATATTTAACTTTTTAGCTATACCAGCGACCTCTGCTTTTTGTAAGTCATCGGGAAGACGAATCGTAATAGAAGAACTCTTTTTACTTTTCGCCATGACAGTCTTACGCCATTGCAGCAGTAAAGTCTGCTAAATCACCAAGATTGTTACCGTCTCCAAGAACCACGTCGTTACAATTAACGTCGATAAGTTCAGCACTTGAGTCATCATCAGAGATGTCAACAGAAGTAGAACCAGCGGATGTTTTATAGAAAGCAAACATGTCTTCACCTTCGTCGTAGATAGCAGCAATGTTTCCACCGTCTCCAGAACCACGCTCGATAATAAGACCAGCATCGTTGGCGTTGTTAGTAGAATCACCAGCTCCGTCATTGATTAAAAGAATCGAATCTTTAATCTCGGAGTTAGTTGTTTGAACGGAAGTAGTTGTACCGTTAACAGTCAAGTTACCACTAAGGGTAAGATCAGTACCACTTACAGCACCCGAAAAAGCAGCACCACTAAGGTTAGCTTTAGCAGCATCAAGAGCAGCCTCAGCAGAACGAGCTGTTGTAGCTTCACTATCGATGTTCGATTGAAGTGTTGTATCAGCAGAACTACGTGCAGTAGCTTCACCAGAAACAGCAGCTATACGAGCAGTTTCCTCGGAGTCAATGTTTGACTGTAAGGTTGTATCAGCGGCTGAACGACTGCTTGCTTCGGTATCAATGTTACTTTGAAGAGTCGTATCAGCGGAAGCTCTAGCAGTTTCTTCAGCATCAATTTCAGCTTGAAGAGCAGAGTCAGCACTCGCACGAGAAGAAGCTTCGGAAGTAATGTTAGATTGAAGAGTACTGTCGGCTGCTGCACGAGCTGTTTCTTCTGCGTCAATCTCAGCTTGTAAAGCGGAATCAGCAGATGCACGTGAACTAGCTTCAGAAGAGATAGCGTCAGCATTTGTTTTAGCTTGTGAGTCAAGAGCTTCATCAGCTGCAACCAAGTTACCTACGGAAGCAAGGTAGTTAGTAGAGGAGTTAGCAGTATAAGAACCACCTGCTCCAAGACCAGCACCACTTTGAGTAGCGTCGATTTCACTTTGTAAAGCAGAGTCAGCAGAAGTTCTCGAAGAAGCTTCAGCAGTGATGTTGCTTTGTAATGTAGTATCAGCACTTGCTCGGCTTGTAGCCTCAGTGTCAATATTGCTTTGAAGGGTAGTATCAGCACTGGCTCTTGAGGAAGCTTCAGCAGTGATGTTCGTTTGCAAGACTGCTTCTGCAGCCAATGCTCTTGTTTCTTCTACAGCAATCGCAGACTTTGTAGACTGACCGATTTTATAGAATATAGATGTATTATCTACTGGCATAGTATTATATGTGTTTAGTTATTGTTAATGATAGGAGGTAAGTCCTAAGTTGTTAAAGAGTACCGTCGGAAACAATCTCAGTCCAAGATGTGCCATTCCAAACAATGATCTTATTAGTATCCGTTTCAAAATAAGCTTCCCCTGCTGTAGGAGATGCTGGGCGAGTGGAAGATGTAACTGTATTTAAAGTAGCCATTTCTTATAGTTCCTCAAGTTCTTGTGTCCAAGCTTCACCGTTTAATACAGTAAGCATAGCGGTGTGTGAAAGTGTATCTTTTCCGTATAGGCTTCTAGGTTTAGGTCCTTCATATTTAACAAAGGTTTCTGAACCGTCTACGCTATAACGAAGAGTATCTACACTAGTTTCTAGTACATCATCAAAGTTAACAGTGTCCACTTCGGATGCGTTTAATATTACATATTGTCTGCTCATAGTATTTTAAAAGTTAGGAAGGAACGCTTGAGGAGAAGGTAGGACCGTTTGTAAGTGTACCGTCGTTACCTCCGCTACCTTGGTCTGTAATTGTTGTACCTGTACCACCATCGTTATCTCCCATTCTCCACCAATTAACAGGGCTTAAAGAAGTGAGGTCTGCTGGGACTCCACTGTTGTAGATATCTGACACATCAGACGCAGATAATGCAGAGTTAAAAATAGCTACTTCATCTACACACCCATTAAGAAAGTAATTCGAACCATTTTGAGAACCTATTACAGGGTTTGAGATGCTAGTAACTTGAGGTACACTGGCGGCAGATGCATTACTAGAACCATTTATGTACATTGTACTTGTGCCTGTAGTATCGACTGAAATACAACCGTGAACCCATGAACCCACACTACTATATGGAGTGTTTTGAATTATCCGACTCGATCCATTAACCCAAAGTTCTAGTCCTACCTGTGGGGTTCTAGGTCTAAAGTATACTTGCAAATTACTACTAGCAGTAAAAATCATTTGATAATACCCTACTATATCTAAATTGTACCACGCACTTATCGTGTAGGCAGTACCTGAAAGTGCAGTTAGAACGCCATTGGGCAGTTGGATGTAGTCATTAGTGCCATCAAAATCTACACTGTATGCATTACTAAAGGAAGAACTAGCTTCATGTTCAAACTTCCTCCAATTACCTGCGTCATATACAACAAGAGCACCAGCGTCCGTACTGCCAGCTGCCTTCATGTATATCTCTCCATTCTTACCTATCCCATTACTTACAATCGCAGATTGCTGGGAGTCATTAATTAATGCTATATCGCTCATATTATATTGTTTTAAGAGTTGTTGAATTGATACCAAGTTCCTCCGTTATAGACATAGAAGTCAGCGGAGTCAGAACCAAAGAACAAAGTGCCGTTAGCATCTCCTGTCCTTGTAGTTATATCGGATTCAAGTGCAACTGTTGGTGTTGTTGTGTCAGTGTCTATTCCTAGTACAGCCTTAATAAAGTCACCTGTTGCATCAGTCTTATCGACTTTATCATCAAGCTTGCTTTTAACTACTGTACCGATCTGTTGTAGAATGTTTGCCATTGTGTATTTAGTTTTAAGTTATAATTTAAAAAGTGTCAAAGTTATTGAGCGTGTACCCATCCACTACTTGTATAAACATAGAGTTTACTTGTATCTGTAGCAAAAGCCATCGCTCCTAGTTCATCACCAGTCCTAGCTTGGATGTTACTCTCTGTGTCTAATATCGCTTTGTTTGATAGAGTTGTTAAAACGTTTCTTACTGCTTGTCCCATTTGATACCATACGCTCATTATTTATATTCATTTTAGTTGGTTAATCCTGACGTATAATCATCCATGTCTCCTAATTCGCCACGAAGATTACTTAGGTCTGTTTCTACTGAGTGTAAGCTAACTTGAGAAGCAGAACCAAACACATCATCGTTTTGAAGAATGATATTTCCAGTTCTCCCTGCAACAGTCTGTACTGGTCCAAGATAGGTAAGACTGTTCCAAGTAGTGACACCGTCACCCAATTTGACACGCTTGTTAGTTAAGTCAATCCCAAATTCACCTGCTAATAAAACAGGGTTAGTGGATTCCCATAAAGAGGATTCTCCTCTTCTAAGTTGTATTCGTTTCGTAAAGTTAGGCATCAATTAATCCTCCGTCAAATATATCAGTTTCCTCCATTACTGGAGCACCACCATCAAGGATGGCAAAGAAAGGTTCATTCTCTAAGGATTCTACTTGTGATTCTAAAGTATCTGCTTTTTCTTTGTTGTCCGTAGCTACCGCACCAGCAGACGCAGCGATAGTCCTACTTTGAAAAGTAAGAGGGTGAACACGAACTACAGGTCTTCTAGGCATCTAACACTTCCAACGTCTAAGAGCTAAGGCTTTTCTAGTGGGTTTACCTTTAGAGTCTTTCATAGGTCCTTTGTTACCACTCATACGAGCACAGAAGCTACGCTTCCTAGGACCACCACCAGGCTGAGGGGCTTTTAAGTTAGAACCTGTAGCCTTGTTGATCCGATTCCTTCCTGACTCACTAAGACCACCTTTAGCTGATTTATCAGAAGCTCTTAAAGATATAGATACACTTCTCACTTTTTAAACCCACTCTTCATATTAGCGTAAGAGTTAGGTGATATTGTAGACTTCTTTTTGCTACGACTAATGCCTAGCTTCCTTCTTCTGTTAATGTTTGCGTATAATCCTTTTTTCATCGTTTAATTAATATCTCCATCATTCTATCTAGTTTACCGTTGATCTCTTTAACAGTAGTTTCAAGACCACTCATTCTATTCTCCACAGCAGTGTCTCGTTCTCTTTGAGTAGCAAGTTCTACTTCAATACTTGTTAACCTTTTTTCATCGTTGTCTAGTCGATCAGTCAGCTTCTTAATCATCCAACCAATGACACCTAGAATAACAGCTAGAGCAGTGTCGAGAAAGTGTGAGAGTTGTTCAGTCATTAGATTTTACTTTTTAAATCTTCTACTTGTGCAGAGAGTTCTTGAACAGCTTTAATTAAAGGCATGACAAGAGCACCGTAACCTAGTCTTTGTACTCCGTTAGGTTCTTCATCCCAACCATCCCATTCACCTATGTTTAATTTATCCAGCACACCTTTAACTTCTTGTGCAATTAAACCTGTATAAGTAGCTGGGTTATCTGAAGGTCTCTTATACTCCTCGCTGTTCTTGTCTTGATAACGTTCTTCTAAGATACCTTCCTCCCAGTCAGCAGGGTTTTTCTTGTTAAAAGTTTTTGTTTTAAGTTCATTGATAAACTCTAAACCTAAAGTACTATCTTCAATATTCTCTTTTGTTCTTTCATCAGACAGTGAAGTAATACTTGTGACATTACATTTTAAAGTTGTAACGCTTGTGTCGCCTAATACTACTTGATTATCTCCAGTGGCTGTAGTACCAGAACCTAAAACTGTAGTGTTTGAATGTGCATAAGCACTACCACCAGAATAAGCTGAACTTGAACCTACAACAGTATTAAAACTTCCTGTGCAATTAACTAAAGATAAACCCCCTACAGCAGTATTACCGTCAATTGCATTAGGAGTAGGTTGAGTATAAGAAATCAACCCTAAAGCCGACTGCCCTAATGCTGTATTCCTATTAGCTAATCCCGAACTTGCGTCGATACATTGACCAGCAGAGCGTCCAAACATAGTGCTATTAATAGTGCCTGAACCTGCATTTTCAAAAGTACTAGCATCTCCATAAACAACATCATTAGTATTTGGTCCAATGACAGAATCGTTTTGTACTGGTCCGTTTAGTCCTACTTTTGCCGTATTAGCTGCAACAGAAGAGTTATTAGAAACCTCCGTGTCAAAGTCCGATATAGTAGAAGCAAGTTGAGTACCTGTGTGATTAGCCCTGTTCTTTAAGTTAGAGTCTGTATCATTAACGGTTGCACCTGCTGCAATACCTGCCAACTTCGTTTGTTCAGTATCATCATACTCATTAGTGTTCGCGTTGCTTTCATATAAGGTCTTAACCTCAGCAGCCGTAGGAGAAGGACTACCGTTCGCAGCAGCTGTAATCCTTCCTTGTGCATCTACTGTTAAATTAGTAGCAGTATAAGCTCCTGGAGTAACAGCAGTGTTAGCAAGCTTGTCAGCAGTGATAGCCCCATCGTTAATCTTCTCTGTTGTGATAGAGGAGTTATTGATCTTCTCTGTTGTGATTGCAGAATCAGTAATAGTATTTGTACCTATCTGATTGGCTGGAGGTGGAGTCCCTGTGGCAAAAGATGTAGTGATAGTATCATCCACATATTTTTTAGTAGCAGCTTCCTGAGCATTTAAAGGATCAAGAACATTCGCTATTTTATTAGTTCCCATGTCCAGCGTACCACTCATCGTGTCTCCGCTTTTGTTTACCTTTAAAATATCAACACTATCAACATAAGTCTTATTAGTTAAATCAGTACCAACAGTAGGAACAGCAGCAGAAGTTACTTTATTAACACCCATAGCCAAAGTACCTGACATTGAATCTCCTGCCTTGGTAACTTGAAGAGCGTCTTGTTGGTCTACATAACCCTTACGAGCAGAGTGATCACTACTAATAGGAGCACCTAAACCACTGACCATGTTACCACCCATAGCTAAGTCACCTGTCATATTGTCACCTGCTTTAGTAACTTGCAGTGCGTCTTGACCGTCTACATAAGTCTTGTTAGTAAGATCATTACCAGTACCAGGAACAGCAGAAGAAGTAACCTTATTAGAACCCATGTCCAAGTTACCAGTCATCGTGTCACCAGCAACATCAACAAAAGTAGTATCAGCGTAGTTCTTAGTTACTGCATCTTGTGGGTTTGTAGGATCAGCAAGGTTTTTAATCTTGGATAAATCAGCATCGTAGTTCCCATCAACAGGGTCTTTAGTCATCGTGTTCTTACCACTACCCTCTTCAATCTCTTCGCTCAGATATAAGTTATGTAAGTAAGCACGATCTAGTTCTACTTCAGTAAGTACACTACCATTCTCAAAGTCTACAAGAGCAGTATCAGATGCACTATCTCTTTTGATTCTTATCCTAGCACCAGTTTCAGGAGCAGTAGTGAACCTAATAAGAGCAGAAGGGGATGTGATAATAGAATAATCTCCTGTAGAAACAGTATAAAACTTACCTCCTGGAGAATCAACTGTTGAATCGTCTAGCTGTACAACTACATGAGTGTCATCAAGATAAGGAAAGGAGAATGCAAAGTCCGTCTGACTTGCTCCAACTGTGTAGTCTACGTATGTATTAGCCATGGTAATCTATTATTAGTTTGTTTGTGATAAAAGTTCAAGCTAGTTTCTGAAAGGCAGTAATCTTTCTTCTAATAAAGAAGGACGCTGTGTCTTCTTATAACTCTCCAAAGGGAACTCAGTACCAGGTAAAGCCTTTTCTAATTCTCTTTGTTCTTCTAGGGTATCGGCAGGTTTGCTTAATTGCTCTTGTAACTCTCCTCTAGCTTCTATGTCTTCCATAAGTATCGGATACTCTTCTAGGAGTTGGTATCTCGCATTGTCTCTGTAACCTTTAAAAATAGATCGTATAGCATCAAGTCTCTTATCTTCTTGTTCAAACCTTTCAGGCAAAGCTCCTTTAGGTGCTACCCTTTTCTTAAAGTCCGTTTGACTAGAAACAGCAACAATCATCTCTTTTAAAGTTTTACCTGTTTTAGAAGAGTTTCCAGTTATTGGGTTAAGTTTAACTTGAGTGGTTAATTCTTGCCATCTATCAAAAGCATTTTGTTGTGTCTCAGGATGTATGATTTCCTCTAAGTCCATACCTTCCCATTTAGAAGTGCCTCCGTTGAAGTGGTGTGTACCTCCTAGTTCTACTATAACAGCAGCAGCAGCTTCACTTATCTTAGCTTGATACGCATCTTCTAAAACTTCAGGTGTTATTTTTGTTCTACCGTCTTTAGCAATTTCTTTTCTTACACTAGCTTTTGTTATCTTAGGAATGTTAAGAGTTCTAAATTCAGTCTCAGCGTCAATGTCTACATACTTATCTACAGAACCTTTCTGAGTAAACACACCAAAGGGAGACAACAAAGCCAAACCTCCTATCTTCCTTTGCTTAAATCCTCTTGTCTGTACATCTCCAAATATATCACGCATCGGAGGTACAAGCTTAGAAAGACCGTTCATTCTTCTCGCTATGACTTGCAATAATGTATTGTTCTCGCGGATGATATCATCAGACATATAGTTTAATGTATTGGCAGCGGAAGGAACAAAAGTACTTCCTAGACTCTTCAACAACTTAAAAGACTCTCTGCTAGTTGCTTCGGAACTATCTGTAGCTTGTGTTACAAGTTTAATAGCATCTCCTAAGTTTTTATAGTAAGACTTGTTTGCTATGTTATTTGTAATAGCTAAAGCAGCTGCTTCCATTAAACCTCTAGCTTCTTCTCTTTGTGCAACAGTACCGTTGTTAAGAGTCTTCATATCAGCTGTAATACTTAGGATGGTGTTTAAAGGTTCTAAAGCAGCTAGACTAATAGCAACCTTTTCTCCTTCTTTACCTACTCTCAAAGTATATTCAGGCATTCCTGTCGCAGCTCTGATATTCTTCTTCTTTTTCCAATCTTGGCTTTCTGTACCTACAAATTCAAATACATCTTCAACTCCTTCAGATAATCCTATAGCTGCTAATATAACACCAGCACCTACAATCTGTTGCCCTTTTGCTCTAGCTACTACGATAGGATCATCACTTGCTAAATCTTTAGCTGTCTTACTCCACAACCTCTCAGCTATCCTATCTATTTTAAGTTTGTTAACTCCCGGGATTTTAGATGTAGCATTAGCGACTGAAACAAGAGAACTTGTAGAAGCCATTGCTCCTCTAGTTATATTACGACCAGTACGCATGAAAGGATTTAATACAACGTGAAGTAATGGATATGTCTTTAAGAAAGATTCAATGTGTCTGCTTCCTCTTTCTATTACATTAGGATCGCCCAATATCGGTGCTCCTTCTTTTGCTCTTTGTTTCCAACCAGCTTCAGCAAACTCACCTATCTCCTCAGTAAAAGTAACTTCCTTTAAGTTCCTGTTAACAAAATCAACGAAACTACTTGTGTTTTTATTCCAATTATCTTTAACAAAGTTATCAATATAAGATGCTAGGTCTTCAGCTTTAACACCTTCTTGCTCTGCCATTAAGACTGCTTTTCTTCTTACTTGGTCCTCGTTGAGCATTTTTGTTTTAGACTCGTTAAATACTTTAGCTACGAACTTGTCATAGTAATCTTGTAAAGTACCTACATCCTCACCTGCTTTTTTAGCTGCTATGTAATCCATTTCAGCTTTAGCTCTAGTCATAGAATGTGCAATGTTAAGTCTTGTACGCACATCTACTGCTGCCAATACTTTACCAGGAATATCAACAAACCTACCTACATTCTCTACGGTTTGACCAAAAGCACCTGTAAGACCAGTACGCTCCATAGAAAGAGCTGACTCACCTATTCTTTCAAAGTGTGATTGTAAATCTGCATCTCCTGTTTTTAAAACTCTTAAAGCTTCTTTATTAGCTATCTCCGAAAAATTACCGTATGAACTTGATACTTTAGACCAAAAAGCCCCTGCTTCTTCAAACTGTTGTCTTGTTAATCCATTCCTCGACCAAGGTACAGTAGCCATAAACTTAGCCCCTACAGCTCCTGCTAGTACATTATAACCAGACATAAGCTTATTAGATATAGCAACTTTAGCGGGTGTAACTGGACTACTTAACATACTAGCGTAAGCTACATCAGAAGCAACATCTCTAACTTTAGTGTAAGTACTTCCCCCTTCACCTGGTTCATAAGGAGAGTTTAACAGTTTCTTAGCAACTGCTTTAGCTGATTTACTTTGAAAAGCTTCTTGTTGTTTAATTAATATATCTTTGACTTCAGAAATATCTTCAGCTTGTTGAACAGCTTGTAATAGCTTCTTAACTACTTGTATATCTCCAAATGTTTTAATTTGTTGTTCAAGCTGTTCAGGGTTTAAATCTTTAGCTTCTTTTAGACTGCTTACTAAGTTACCTTCTAACTTTTCTTTTAAGTGTTCCTGTTTTATCTCAATGATGTCTTTCTCGTACTTCCTTGATTGTAATAACCTACCTGAAGCAGAACCAGCTTTCTTCCAACCCATCATAGCAGGTATTAACTTATGAATACTTACCATTGCATTGTTGAGAACTTCTTTATTATTTAAGTCAGCACCGTCTAAGAACTTCAATACATCATCAAAACCTTGTACCATGATAGCACCGTTAGCTGCCATGTGTACTCCTAGTTGATCGATAGCATCAGCTACTTGGGCATTGTCAGATACTTGAGAAGCTTTCATGACAAGAGCAAATTCATCACCTGCTTCTTTACCTAACCTTCTGTTTAACTCTTGTTGAACCTTAGCTAAGTATTGTAGTTTACCTACTCTTCCACCTTTAACATTCTTTAAGTCAGTATCAATAGCTCTAGTAACAGCGTTGATAAGTCTTTGCTTTTCAGTGTCGCTTGTTAACAACCTAGCTTTTACTTCGTCTTCACTATCTTTAAGTTTACCTGTCTCAGGGTCTACATCACGAGTACCACCACCAGACATAAAGTCATCTACAATTTCCTTTGCTTCAACACTAACTTCTTCTTGTGGTTTTTGAGTAGTGGTAGGTGCTTCTTGTTCTTTAACAGCTACAGTAGGTTCATCCGCTTCTTTAAATATCTTAGCTGCTTCACTTTGTTGAAACTCTTCAGCTGCTGCTGCTACTTCTTGTGCTTGTTTCTGTTCAGCTTCATCAAGACTATCAATAGCTTGTTGTAACACTCTTTCCTCATCAGGCTTTAAAGCGTTAATCTTATCTTCGATCTGCTTGACCTTATCCCTAGCTTCTACATTAACAGCTCCACGCTTCTCTGTCCTTTGTAATTCTTTCTTAACTTCCTTTAACTCATCTTGTAGTGCTTTCCTTAATATAGGAGCAGCGGGGTCTTTCTTAGGAGTGTAAGATACTAAAGCTTTTTCTAACCTACCTAAACCTGATCCAAGTCCAGCACCCACTCCAACAGCAGTGAGAGTCTCCATAGGTTTAAAACCTTCTCTTTCTTCAAATAAAATCTGTAGACCTTGACGAGTTAAATCTTCCCCTCCAGCCATGAAAGCACCTTCAGCAGCTCTTATACCTACTGTAGCAGCAGTACTTAAATCTTTACCTGTCTTTAATCCTGGAACTAAACCAAAAGCCCCTGCTGCTGCTGCTTCCATATACGATGTATCTTTCTGCATTCCAGAAGATATACGCATCTGTTGAGCTAGTAGATTAGCAAAGGTAGAAGAAGAAGCTTGAAGTCCTATCCAACCTGCTTTTGAAAAGGGTTCAGGAGAAATTAACAAAGGAGATGACACGATACCTGTGAACATAGGCAATCCTATTTCAACTGCTATCGGACCAGCAACATCTACAGCTTCACTGAGAAACCCACCAAAACCTTCGTAGTCAGGGTTGGGTATGATACCAGCTCTAACAAGCTTCATTGTTTCTTCTTTAGCAGCTTCCATCGAAGCAGCACTGAAAGGATCACCTTTGGCTAATGCCTGTGCTATATAGTGATTAGCTGGGCTTTCAGGAGGTAGACCTGTTATCTGAGTTGCTCTATCTAAAATCTGTTCTTCAGGAGTATATAAACCTCGAATACCGTGGTCAGGTAAAGTAGTAGGTACTTCGTACTTTTGCTTGGGTTCTTGTTGCTGTTGCCCTGTTATTTCTTCCGCTCTGACAGGTTGTCCTGTACGAACTCCCTCAAGCATACTTTCTTCAGCTGCTTTAAAAACAGGTTTAGCTTGTTCTTTAAACTCTGCAATACCTTTAGCCTTTTGTTCTTGAGTGATTGGTTGGTCTTCACTTAGTAACTGAAATTCTTCCTGACTAAGAGCAGGTGCTTTGCTTTCTATGTTCTCAAGTTCTGTTTCTTCTTTAGCCATAATAATTATTTAAGTTTCTTCATAACACCAGGCGAGATAAATTCCTCCTGCTGCACTACGATATTTAAGTCGTAAGTACTGTTAGCTAATAGAATCGATTCTCGCTCCCATTGTTTAAAAACTTGATCTCTTATTCCTTGAGATTCTTCTATTAATTTTTCTTGTGCTTGCTCTGGAGTAAATGAAGGATCACTTTCGTACCTTTTAAATTTACTTTCAAAAGCTTCTCTTAACGATAACTCATAAGCATTGTATCTTCTGTTAACAAAAGATTTAGCAGCAAATGTTGTTTTTTTATCTACAATAGAATCATAGACACCATTTTTACCTCCCTTATCAGCTCCCAATTCAGTGAAATAACCTACCTCATAAGTCGCACCACTAAAAGCTGCTCTTTCTTTCACAAACCCTGTTATTAATTCTTCATCTACTGTTATTATATTCCTGTAAAAGTCAGCCTTATAAATTAACCTGTCAAAGTCCCTAGAGTCCTCTATCTTTTTTAACAATCTATTTCTATCCGTAACTGTTATACCTCCACTTTCAAACGTGCTTTGTACTTCTGAAACTGCTACATCTAGTTCAAGTCCTTCCTCTATAAGAGTATCTAGTTTACCTGTAATTAATTTAGTTGCATCGCTTCCTGGCTTATTAACATTACCGAGAATCTTATCAAAAGTATCTATAGCTTTTTCTTTAGAGATTGCTTTGGGTAAAGAAGATAAATAAGACTCTCTTATATTTCTAGCGTCAACAGACGATACATTGTTTCCTTCCCCTAATGACTCTAGCAACGAATCAACAAGACCGTTATTTAATAAATCAAACTCAAGATTAGCTTTCTGTGCTGCTTTATTTTCTAACACACCTCTTTGATTTTCAATCACATCGTAGAAGTCACTTATAGCATTGCCTGTCTCAGCGTCTGCAAATTTAACTCCACCACCTAAATCTAACTCTCTTAAACTGTCAAGGAACTTAACAGCTTTTGTAGGACTAACTGCACCACTTGTTAACCCTTCCTTTAACTCCTCCTTCATCAAGTTATCCCAAGCGTATTTCCTAGACCCCTTAAACAACCCTGCTGGATTATTTATCCAGTTCTTAATAATGGGATCATTTACATCTAGCTCTCCGTTTATAACTTGGCTTACAGAGTCTTTACCAGTAAGCAACCAATTCTGTTTACCTTCCTCTACTTCAAAAGCAGCCAACCTACTTTCTACTTTATTTACAAATTCGTTCTCTACTTTTTCTAAATGTTGAAATACATGATCTCTAACACTAGGTGATTCAAACTCTGTTCTTTTTAAAAACTCTTCTCTTTGTTGTTGTACTACTTTTACAGGATCAGTTGTACTCTCTAACAGTTCAGGGTTCATTAATATGTTCCTGTAATCTCTATTAGCTAACACTTCTGATTTAGCTTTCAAAGCACCCATAATTCTAGGTACATTAGCTTCGTCAGGTATTTCACCTCGCTCTGTTGCAGCTCTAATCTTAGCTTGTGTCTTTTCTAACTCAACAGCCATAGTAGCTGGAGCAGTTTGATAAGCTCTGTAACCTTCTTTTTCTAGTGCTTCTTCTAACGACTTCTTTCTTTCTTGTTCTAACCTACGAATATTACCGTACTGTTGTAAGATAGGATTAACCTGTGACAAAGCATCAGCAAGGTCCATCAACTTATTCCTACCAGCTCTACGCTGACCTACACTGTATTGACCTGCTCGTTGAATAGTAGGTTGAATACCTGGAACTGCGTCACCTAACCCTTGTACTTGTACTCGTTCTGCCATAATTAATAACCTGGTGTAGGAATGCTATATTGATCTGT